>Ga0182024_10001118_pt1 | contig 69402 bp, 54 predicted proteins | sample P32metaG_FD_120480 | JGI IMG/M metagenome (GOLD analysis project Ga0182024, IMG submission 120480) | Permafrost microbial communities from Stordalen Mire, Sweden - P3-2 metaG (Illumina Assembly) | ecosystem: Environmental > Terrestrial > Soil > Wetlands > Permafrost | place: Sweden: Stordalen...
CCTGGAAGTGCCCTTCTCATTTGGTCCTTGGTGGTTTCGCAGCTCCAAGTTTCCCAAATAGGAGGGGCATTTCCGCGCACCGGCGCGGGTGGTCAGCGTCGGCTTAGCGAAATGTCCGGGCTAACAGCTAGGTTCGGGTCCCGGGCGGCGTCCCCCTCCGAATTCATCGAGACGCCGTGGTGGACCGAGGAGTGGACCCGAGGTTGTTCGATGGCGCACTACCCAACAGGGATCCTCACAAAGTACGGGCATCTGCTCCGGGAGCCGATGGGTCGGGTTCACTGGGCCGGCACAGAGACAGCGACGAAGTCGCACGGCGCCATCGACGGGGCCATCCTTTCGGGGCAACGCGCCGCCACCGAGATCCTGAATCGTTCTTAATTTCCTTGCGTGGGGTTCAGGGTGGGCTGTGCCGGCTCTTGGACCTCCGATTAAGGACCTGATAGAGGGTGACCAATGCGAACCAGGCGATCCAGGTGGTGGCGAACAGCGCGATGAACTCGAGGACGACAAGAAGAACATCGAGTACAGGCACCGTCGTCATCGGTCGGACCGAACGACGTCACCGAACCTGAGACGTGTCATTGTCCCCCCCGGACAACATCGAGGTCACGCGATGTGGACCCCTGGGACAGCGTCTGCCCTTATGGTCAATGTGCGCACTCCACCGGAACAAAAAAGCATCAACCGCTCGGCGATAGCTGTCACCCGCCACGAAATGACGGCCCACCTTGTTGACAAACGAGAGTCAAGCCCAGGATGCTCGTTAGTGAGGAATAACGAGGCGGGAAATCGCGGAAATGGGCTACGACATGCGCAGTCGAACGATCCGGCGCGGCCGGACATACGCCATTGTTGGCATGGCGGGGGCCTTGGTTGCCGGTCTCGGGTTCACCCAGATCGCCGGGGCGGCGCCTAGTGCCACCAGCGCGCTGTCGAACAGCCGGCCGTCTTTCGTAGAACAGGCCAAGGACCTGGGGGCGGTGAGCACGTCTGAACCGGTGGACTTCGAGGTCCTTTTGAACCTGCCGGATGAGTCTGCCGTCGAGGCAGAGGTTCAGGCACTGTCCACCCCGGGCAACGCATCGTTCCGGAAGTTTCTGACGTCGGCACAGTTCCGCGCCACCTACTCCCCGTCCGCCGCCGCTGTGTCGGCTGTCGAGTCGTGGGTCCGCAGCGCCGGTCTGACTGTGAAGTCAGTCGCACCCAGCCGCCTCTATGTCGAAGTGACCGGGACCATGCGCCGGGCCGAGTCGCTGGTCGGCACCACGCTCCATACATACGCCTACAAAGGTCACGATCTGGCCGAGCCCGTCAGCAACTACGACATCCCCCCCACCTTGACCGGCATCGTGGCCGGTGTGGTGAACCTCGACGATTCTTCGTTGCTCCAGACGCCGGCCGATACCGGTTCGACCGGCGCACCCTCGAACGGGACGACTGACGGCACTCTTCCGGGCCCGCCCAAAGGCGTGCACTACGGGGTCCAGCCGTGCTCGTCGTACTACGGACAGACGATCGCCACGGCCCAGCCGATGGCGTACAAGCAGTCCTGGCCGTACACGATCTGCGGCTACGACGCCGACCAGTACGAGAAGGCGTTCGGACTGTATGACGGCATTCAGAGCGGCACCGACGGAAGCGGTGTGACCGTGGCCATCACCGATGCCTATGCCGCGCCGACGATTCTCTCCGACGCCGACACCTGGTCCACGCAGAACGATCTGCCCCAGTTCGCACCCGGCCAATTCACTCAGGTCCCTCCGCCCGGTGACCGTTACAACAAAGAAGAAGAGTGCGGCGCGAAGGGTTGGTACGGGGAGGAGACCCTCGATGTGGAAGCGGTCCACGCCATGGCGCCGGCAGCCAATATTGTCTTCGCCGGCGGCAAGAATTGCGCTGGCGGCCTGGACACCGCCTGGTCGTCGGTCATCGACAACCACCTGGCATCGGTGGTGACCGACTCGTGGAACGACAACAGCGAAACGATCCCGGCCGGTGAGGTCAACTTCTACCACGAGTACCTGCTGGAGGCGGCTACGACGGGTATCACCGTGATGTTCTCGTCGGGCGATGCCGGTGACGAGGTGGCGTCCAGCGGCACCAAGCAGGTGGGGCTGCCGTCCGCCGATCCTTACGCCACTGCCGTTGGGGGGACGAGCACCGAGATCGGCCAGGACGGGAGCATCGTGTTCCAGGCCGGCTGGTCGAACTTCTACTCCAACCTGTCCAAAGGCGCCTGGAAGCCGACACCGCCGGGTACCTTCTCCAGTGGGGCAGGCGGCGGCACCAGCATCTTGTATACCCAGCCCTTCTACCAAGTGGGGGTGGTCCCCAACAAGATCTCCAAGTACAACGGGAAAACGCCCATGCGGGCCGTCCCCGACGTGGCCATGCCGGCCGACCCGAACACCGGACTGGAGATCGGCGAGACCCAGCAGTTCCCTGACGGGACGTACTACGCCACCTACCGTCTCGGCGGCACGAGCCTGTCCTCGCCGCTCTTCGCCGGTGTGGTCGCCGACGCCGTGCAGTACAACGGCTCGCCCATCGGTTTCATCAACCCGTTGCTCTACGAGGACATCGACACCTCGGCCATCACCGATGTGACGGCGCCGCCCACAACGCAGGCCACGGTGCGGACCAACTTGACCAATCCTACAAATCCGGCCAGCAAGGTGACGTGGGTCCTGCAGACCATCGACGTTCCGACCACGATCTTCGCCGCCCCCGGCTATGACGACCAGACCGGCGTCGGCACGCCCAACGGGTTGCCCTTCCTGCAGGCCATGAAGTACTAACGCGGGCCGAGACCGCCACGCAGCGACGACGGCGCCTTCAGGAGATAACTCTCTTCGAGGTGCTCGACGAGATCGTCACCGGCGATGTCCTTCAGACGGATCAAAACGGAGCCGTGGCCGTCGTAGTGCGGTGTCGTGAAGAGAGCTCCTTCGCTCATCGCGATGAGGAGGGGCTTCTCGTCGACATCGCAAAACACGACCAGGACCTCGGTGTCGAAGACTCCATAGCGTTCGTATTCGCGCTCTCCCCACATGCGGCAAAAGCTCTTCCCACGCACCTTGAGCGAGGGAGTCCCGTAGGAGGTTGACTCGGTCACCTCCGGCAGGTGTCCGGCGAGCTTCTTGACGTCATCGAACGCGGTCAAAGTCCCACCCCGTCGCGTGGTCGGCCCTCTGGGTCGATGGCCTAATTCGTGGGTAACGTGTCATTGACGCTATCGGACCGGTGGGTCACGCTGGCCTCGATGAAACAACGCCGTGTCGTCATTCTCGCCTACCCCGGTCTCCAGTCTCTGGACGCGGTCGGTCCGTTCGAGGTCTTCGCAGGCGCAACCCGTGCCGCCCAGTCGGTGGGCCGGCCCGGAGGCTATGAGGTGTCGCTCGCCTCGATCGACGGGCGTCCGGTCTGGGTCGAGAGCGGGGTGGGCCTGTGCACGGTGGCACTGCCCGATACGAGCGAGCGGATCGACACGCTGGTGCTTCCCGGTGGCGACCAGGCGCAATCGGCCCGCGGCGATGAAGAGCTTCTGTCGTGGATCAGGACGGTGGCTCCTCGGTGTCGAAGGGTGGCCGCGGTGTGCACGGGCGCCTTTCTGGCCGCCGAGGCCGGACTGCTCGACGGGCGCCGGGTCACGACCCACTGGGCGCGCGCCGAGCAGCTGGCCGCCGAGTTTCCGGCACTGGAGGTCGACGCCGATCCGATCTACATCCGTGACGGCAAGTTCTGGACCAGTGCCGGCGTCACGGCCGGCATCGACCTGGCCCTGGCACTGGTGCATGAGGACCTCGGCAGCGAGGTCGCCCAAACCGTGGCCCGCTGGCTCGTGATGTTTCTGCACCGACCGGGCGGGCAGACCCAATTCGCCTCACCCGTGTGGGTGCCGCGGGCCGAGCGCTCCACCGTACGGGCTGTGCAGAGCCTGGTGGAGGCGGCGCCCGGTGGCGATCACCGGCTCCCCGCCCTGGCCGCCGTGGCGGCTATGAGCGTGCGGCACTTCGCCCGGGTCTTCACGGCCGAAGTGGGCGAGACCCCCGGGCGGTTCGTCGAGCGCGTGCGCCTGGAAGCGGCCCGGCGCCACCTCGAGACCACCAACGACACGCTCGATATCATCGCCGCCGGCTGCGGCTTCGGCACGGCCGAGACGCTGCGACGGGTCTTCCAACGGCGACTGAGTGTCGCCCCCGATTCCTACCGGCGTCGCTTCCGCGTCGTCGCCGACCAAAGGACACCGGCATGACCGAGCGACTCCAGGTTGCCATTCCCCTATTCCCCAAGTTCACCGCTCTCGACTGCGTCGGTCCCTACGAGGTCCTGCAACGCATCCCCCATATCGATGTGATCTTCATCGGCCATCAGGGCGGCGAGGTCCGCAGTGAGAACGGCATGCTCGGCTTCACCGCCGACGCCACCTTCGAAGACATTCCCGAGCCTGCCGTTATCGTCTTCCCCGGTGGGGTGGGCACCCGGCCCTTGGAGCAAGACGAAAGGGTCCTCGAGTGGGTGCGCCATGCCCACGGCACCACCCTGTTCACCACATCGGTATGCACCGGGTCGCTCGTATTGGGTGCCGCCGGACTGCTCAAGGGCCTCACGGCCACGACGCACTGGTCCTGCTACACCGAGCTCGAAGTACACGGAGCCGTGGCCACCCATCAACGGGTGGTCGAACACCTCGACCGGCGGATCATCACGGCCGCCGGTGTCTCGAGCGGTATCGACATGGCCCTGCGCCTGGTGGAGCTGCTGGTCGACCGCACAGCGGCCGAGGCGGCCCAGTTGATGATCGAGTACGACCCCCAGCCTCCCTTCGACACCGGTTCGCGCCTGAAAGCCGATGACACGATTGTCGCCCGGGTCATCGAATACGCCCAGCTCCGTCAATAGACCGTTCGCCGGTGCCTCGCTCGACGCACGGCGTAGCCCGGCACTTGGAATACTGGGGGACGTGGTCCGGAGCGACGACGAGACGACGGAGACCGAGACGGGGACGCAGCGAGATGCCTCCGGCGTGGCGTCCGGCCTGATCAGACCCGGCGGCATCTCGTATCTGCATATACCCGCCACTGACGTTCGTCGGGCGGCGGACTTCTACGGGATTGTCTTCGGCTGGAATGTCAGTGGGCACGACACCGACAGGCCCCGCTTCGACGACGGGACCGGCCATGTGAGCGGTGCCTGGATGACGGATCAAGCGATCTCGCGTGAACCTGGATTGCTGCCGTACATCTATGTCGAACGCATCGAAGAGTCTGTCGAACAGATCAAGGCGCATGGCGGAGAGGTCGTCACCGGTCCCTGCCCCGAAGGGAACCTCCGGGGGGCGACGTGCCGGGACTCTGGGGGAAACCTGATCGGTCTCTGGCAACAGGCCCGGCGCTGAGCCGTCTACGCCGCTTGTTCCTGCTCGTCTTCGAAGAACCGCAGGATGTCGGCCGCCGCCTTCTGGATGCGTTCGCAGGAGGCCTTGATGCTGACAATGGCCTGTTGACCGCCACCGGCCCAGGTGGCCACGTAGCCGAAGCTGTAGGCGCCCGTGTCTATGCCGATGGCCTGGCAGACGACGTAGGCGGTGGACTCGGCTTCCAACTCGGCGAGGGCCCGATCCTCGACTCGCTCGTGGAGCAGGGCGTGGGCCAGTTCGTGCGACAGGGTCTTGACCCTTTGCGCCGGCGAGTTCCGCGCTTCGACGCGGATGCGGCGCAAAGATGGCGAGCAGTCGCCATTCGTGGCATCGCCGAACCGGTGGTCCTCGACGCCGTAGCCGATGGACCGGGCCATGGCCTGGAGCTGGTGGTAGAAGCATCCCGGATCGTCGCCCGACAGTTTGGTGCAGATACTGGGCGGGCCTTGGCCGTGGGTCTGGGCGATGTCGAAGACCGGCACGTACTTGAAGCCGCGGATGACCCGTGTCTCCTCGCCGTCGCCCGGTTCGGTTCTCCTGCTCACCATGGGAGCGAGGATCCATATCGCCTTCTCACCTTTACCGACGCGGCGGTTGAGCCGACGCCAGGTGTGGAACCCGGCGACCTGGGTGGCCCGGCGGTTCTGGGAGGCGATGAGCACAACGTTGCCGTAGCTGTAGCGGTGGAAGCGGCTCTGTAAGACGAGGTGGTCCCGCCATGCGTCGGACGAGGTGAGGGCGGCGATCCCCTCCTCCATGTGGGCGAGGAGCTCCGGATGGGCGTTCTTGACGGTCATAGGTGCGTCCAGTGCATTTTCGGGCCTGCCGCTCGTGGGAGATGGCGCGGAAGGGTGACAACACAATGAGGGCCCCGAACGGGCGAGAGCGGCCGACACCGGCCGTAGATGCCAGCCGCAGAAAGGCAAAGGGATGGCGGGCGATCCCGATGGGCGGGACCGTAACCGGAACCTGTGACGGCGTCCGACGACGGCGTCGGCCGGCCCGACGATTGATCGTCGCTGAGCTGGTCAGGACCTCATCCGACGAGGATCTCGCCTGACGGGGCAGAAAGCCGCAGAGTCCCGAGACCGGGTTCGCCCCCCACCCTCACGACCGCACCTGAAGGCACCCGCCCTCCCAGCCACCTCAGTGCCGTGCGCATGTCGGGTACCACCACGTCCAGTCGGGCGAACCCGGTTGCTCCGTTGGGGTGGACGACATGACGACCGCCAGGGTGCATGTCGGGGCTGTCCCAGACCATGAAGGCGCAGCGCCAGGGCTCGACCCAGGCCCTGTCCACCGCCACCGCCCGCCACCTGACGGCGGTCCCGTCAGGCAGAGTGCGCTGTCTTTGTTCGATGGGCTCTCCGACACGGTTGGCCGTGGCCTCGATGTCGCCGGGTTCGACGGACCACCGCGCCAGGCCGGGCCCGCGGGCCGACAATGCGGCCATGACCGGCCGACCCTGGACCGATGTCCGAGCCTCGTTCTCGTCCACGATGGCGAGCAGCTCCAGATACTGCCGCCCGAACGGCACGATCAGATTGGCCGTACCGCGCCCCGGGTGGCTGCCCCCCTCCACGACGGTGAGCCCCAGCGCCTCCATGCGCCGACGGGCCAACAGCAGGTCGGGGACGAGAACAATCGCCTGCACCAGTCGGTCCTCCACCGCCAGATTCTGGCCCCCCACGAGGACGGACCCGAGGTGCTGGCGAGTTGGCTCAGTGTTGGCCCTGTCGGGGTGAGGGTTGCTCTTCAACCCGCACCTTGATGTGGGGGAGTTCCTGGTCCGTCTTTTTACGTCACTGCCACCCGGAACTCCGCCCGCGACGACGACAACAGGTTCTACTTCGGGGTCGGTTCGGTGGGTGTCACGGCCAACGCCAACACTGTGCGGAACAACATCGTGTCCTCGTCCCTGAACGACGGCTTCCTGGCCGATACCTCTTCGGGCGGCAACACGATCCTGCACAACAGCAGCCAACTGAACGGGAACCTCGACGCCCAGGACCTGTCGACGGGAGCCGGCACCGCCGGTACCGACAACAGCTGGGAAGCCGACAACTGCACGACCAGTAGCCCGAGCGGTCTCTGCCACACTGCGGCCACCACCCGGATTGCTGCTGAGCATTCCAAGGTCACCGTCACTCGCGGCACGCCTCGCAGGGGGCGGGACAATCGGCATGGACCATGGCGCGCAAGTCACCTCGACGCTGAAGAAGAACACCTGTAGACGTGCGGCGGCTTGAACGCTCCGCATCATCTTCGATGGGGCCAGACCTTCGGGTCTGGCCCCATCGTCGTTCTGGGCCGAACCCGGCGCCCTCGCATTTGCTACCTTCGGTCGCCGTGGGGAGAGGCAGCGGGTGAGCCACAGGCGGCCGCTCGCCGGTCCAATTATCGTGGCCGCCTCGGTGGTCATCGGGGGTCTCATGTCGGTCGCCGCGGCGTCAGCTTCCGCTTCGACAACGACGGCCCCCACCCTCGTCAGCGATCCGAGCTCGCTGGTGAACCCGTTGGCGGGCACGGGAGCGGCGCCGGTGGCTCCGGGCAACGTCGGTGAGTTCCCCGGGGCGGATCTGCCCTTCGGGATGATCCAGTGGAGTCCCGACACCGCCCCGGACCGCACCGACGGCAGCGGCTACGCCTACGCCGATTCGCATATCTACGGATTTAGCCTCACCCATATGAGTGGCACCGGCTGCGCCAGCTACGGAGACATACCGGTGCTGCCGACGGTGGGGCCCATCGGGAGCAACCCCGAGAATGCCAGCGACTCCTTCTCCCACGCCCACGAGCAGGCATCGCCGGGGCGCTACCAGGTGGCACTGGGTCGTTCCTCGAAGGTCACGGCCGAGTTGGCTGTGACGACGAGAACGGGGTTGTCCCGTTTCACTTTTCCGGCCAGCGATCATGCCAACGTCCTTTTCAAAGTGTCGGGGAGCGCCAATGGGGTGAGCCACTCCAGTTTCCGGGTGACCGGCAACGACGAGATCAGCGGTCAGGTGACGAGCGGCCAATTCTGCGGCACGGGAACGAACTACACGTTGTATTTCACGGCCCGCTTCAACCGGCCCTTCTCTTCGGTGGGCGGCTGGAACGGCCCGGTCGTCACTCCGGGAGCCAAAAGCTGCGCCGGAACAGCCTGCGGTGCCTTCGCCTCCTTTGACGCCGAGACCAACCGGGTGGTGCTCATGAAGGTCGGAATCTCCTTCGTGAGCGCCGGCAACGCCACCCGGAACCTCGACGTCGAGGATCCGGGCTGGTCTCTCAGCACGGTCGAGTCGGTCGCCCGGAAAAAGTGGAACGCCCTTCTCGGACGAGCCCGTATCGGGGGCGGGACCCGGTCGGACGAGCGCACCTTCTATTCCGCTCTGTACCACTCGCTGCTGCACCCCAATGTGGTTAGTGACACCAACGGCCAGTACGCCGGTTCCGACGGACGCGTCCACCGGTCCACGAGCCACACGGCCTACGCCAACTTCTCCGAGTGGGACATCTACCGGTCGGAGATCCAGCTCGTGGCCCTGCTGGCGCCCCACCAGGCGGGCGACATGGTCCAGTCACTGGTGAACGACGCCCAGCAGGGGGGCTGGCTACCGAAGTGGGCCATCGTCGGAGGCGACGCCTCCCAGATGAACGGTGACTCGGCCGATCCGATCATCGCCGATGCGTATGCGTTCGGGGTCCGTGGATTCAACGCCAAGGCGGCACTCGAGGCCATGGTGAAGGGAGCGACGCAAACGGAGCCGTTGCACGGGCTGGAAACCGAGCGGCAGTACCTGAGTCAGTACCTGAGCCAGCACTACGTCGACGCCGGCGACCTCGACCTTGATTCGATCGACTATTCCGATGGGGGATCAGCCACTCTCGAGTACGCCATCGACGACTTCTCGATCGCCCAGTTGGCTCAGGACCTCGGTGATCGCTCCGTCTACAACACGATGATGCAACGGGGCCACAACTGGGAGTACCTGTTCAACCCCGCCACCGGTTACCTCCAGGCTCGCAACGCCGATGGCAGCTTCCCGGCGGGACCGGCGTTCCAGACCTCCATGTTCGAGGACGGCGGCCAGGTCGGCTTCGAGGAGGGAAACGCCATCCAGTACACGTGGTCGGTGCCTCAGGATCTCGCCGCCCTCGGCAGCCTGATGGGCGGGAATGCCAGCGCCGTGGCCAAGCTGGACACGTTCTTCACCCGCCTGAATGCCGGTCGCTACATGCCCTATGACTGGGCCGGGAACGAACCAAGCCTGGGGACACCCTGGGAGTACGACTTCTTTGGCGCACCGTGGCGGACTCAGAAGGTCGTGCGTCAGATTGCCACCACCCTCTACTCCGATCGTCCGGCGGACGAGCCCGGTAACGACGACCTCGGGGCCATGTCGTCGTGGTACGTCTGGGCCGCCATCGGTCTGTATCCGGTGACACCGGGGTCGGCCGACCTGGCCCTGGCCAGCCCGCTGTTCCCCGACGTCGTGCTCACGCTGCCCGACAACCGCACGCTCGTGCTCCGTGCTCCGAAGGCGTCCGCATCCACTGAGTACATCCATTCCCTGAAGGTCAGGGGGGTCACGCTCCCGACCCCGGCACCGTCATGTTCCCCCGGCGCCACGGCGCCGGCCTCTTCGCCGCCCGGAAGCTGGAACCGGCCCTGGCTGCCGTCCTCGATCATCACGACGGGCGGCACCCTCACCTACGGGCTCTCGACCACCCCCGACCCCGCCTGGGGAGCGGCACCGGCCGACAGCCCACCCTCGTTCTCGACAGGCCGCAATCCGGCCGTGGGATTCTCGGTGCCGAGCGGTGGGACGTCCCTGCGGGTCGGTCAGCCGGCCACCGTGCAGCTGGGGATCAAAAGGATCACAGCCGGAGGCGCATCCGTGCGCTGGAGCGTGGCGCCCGTCGGCGGACTGGTTCTGTCCTCCCAGAGCGGCACTTTCGCCGTGTCCCCGGGAACCGGGACCACCGGTTGTGCGAGTCCGAAGGCTCAGACCCAGGCGCTCACCGTCGATGCGTCGGCGGCGGGGTCGTTCACTGTGGTGGTGGACATGGAGACCATTGACGGAACAACGCTTCCGCCCGTGGTGCTCGACCTTGTGGCGTCGACCTGAATCCGATCAGCCGACGCCGACCGGACACTCGCCGTGGAGCGCCACCCGGTTCATGCGCCGGGGACCGGTGAACTCGAGGAGGGCGTAGTGCATCGTGCACCGGTTGTCCCAGAAGGCGACGTCGCCCTCCGTCCAGTGCCACCGGACGAGGCGCTCGGGCTGGATGGCGACGTTCTGGATGACGCTGAGCAAGGCGTCACTCTCGCTGCGACGGAGGCCGTCGATCTTGTCGGTGAAGAGAGGATTTACGAACACACTGCGGTGTCCTGTTTCGGGGTGGACCCGTACGACCGGGTGGTGCATGGGCTCGGCGGCAGCCGTGCGGCTGGCCTTGTCTCCCCCGGCATCGCGCTGAGAAAAGTAGCCCCCCGCTTTCGTGGGGGTGTGGGTAGCCGTCAGACCGTCGAGGAATCCCCGCAATGTCGGTGACATCGCCTCGTAGGTCGCCGACATGTCAGACCAGATCGTGTCGCCGCCGACGGGGGGGACGACGACGGCATGCAGCATGGCACCCATGGGGGGGCGCTCCTGGAAGGTCAGATCGCTGTGCCAGATGTCGGCCCGGGCTCCCTCAGCCGAATCGAGGGCCAGGACTTCGGGGTGACCTTCGACACTCGGTTCCACCGGATGGGCCTCGGTGGGCTCACCGAAGAGCCGGGCCAGACCAGTCAGAGCGGCCGGATCGAGGGACTGCCGACGGAAAAACAGCACCTTGTGCCGAAGGAGTGCCTGGCGGAGGGCGGTGACCTCGGCATCACCGAGATGGGGGGTCAGTTCCACGCTCGAGACTTCTGCGCCCAGGGCGGTCGTGAGGGGGACCACCTCGACATCGGGCATGGCCTCGAGGATAGGGCCCTCGGCCACCTCCAGCCCGACCTGGCCGGCCGGAACCGGCGGCGAGGAGACGCCTTTGTTCCCCGAGATGTCCACAGTCAGCCCACAGGTCTGCGACCGTCCCATGGTCAGGTCGGCTCGTGACATCAGGTACCGGCTGCGTCTCGGTATCCTCACCTTGTCCACCATCTGCCATGGTCGCCTGTATACGCACCGCAACGGCAGGATGCGCATCAGGGAAGAATCCACTGACAACCACCGACTCATCCAGGCGAGGCGGCCGGCCCTCACACCCAGCGGCGCGAGGCGCGGCGGGAGGTGCGATGACACGGCGCGGGCGGTCGGCCCCGCGCGCCACCCGTGTTCTCGGGGTGGTGGTGGTCGTGGCCGTCGTCCTCGCTGTCGGCCTCGCGTTGTCCGTGGTCGGCGGTCACACCGGTGATGCCCAGTCGAGCGGCAACGTGCCCAAGGCGTCTCCCACCTCGACGACGGACCCGGTAGCGATGACCCCCCTGCAGGCCCGGATCGTCTCCATCGCACAAGGCCAGGTTGGTTACTCCACCGATCCTTCGGACACCTACTGCAATAGGTACAGCGCGTACTGGGTGTCGGGCAACGATGATTGCGGCAACAGCAATCTCGATGAGGAGTGGTGTGCCGATTTCGCCGCCTGGGTGTGGAAGAAGGCCGGCGCCAACGTCGACTACCAGTACATCAACGGAGATCTCAATTCATCGGCGGCGAGCTTCTACGAGTGGGGGATGCAGAACGGCACCTGGCATCCCGTGGGAGAGGGTTACACGCCGCAACCCGGGGATGTGGCCGTGTACGGGCTCGACGTCCCCGACCTCGTCGCCCAACACGTCGCCGTGGTGACGAGCTACACGCCGGGCGACCGAGGTCCGAACGTCGTCAACGGTGACGGGGACCACCGCGGGTTCAGCGTGGACGAGACAGGCCAGGACGAGGTCGTCGCCGACATTGCCGACAATTCGGGAGCCCGTCTCTCGGGTTACGTGTCCCCCGTTTCGTCCTGAGTAGGACGCACCGTGAGGACCGGGGCTCCCGGTCCCCATGGCGATCCCGGCGGCCCTGGACGACCGGTGGATGGGGTGGCGCCCGATCGGGACGATCGGGCCAGGTCAGACGGTACCGACGTCGCCCGTCATGACGGTGGCCGCCTCCCCGTATAGTTCCGACTCACAAGGGGGTACCGGTCTCCGGTACAGGGGCCAGGGCTGTTCTCGGATTCGCCACAGCCGGTCCCGGGTCATGCGCAAGGCGCGGCGGGGTTTGAGTAAATAGAGGGTTAGAAATGACGAAGCGTGACGATGTGGTCGTTCCAAGCCCGGCCGAAGGCGAGGCCGTGACGCCTAAGGCGGACGCGTCCGCCCGCCTGAGTGGCGGCGCCTCGCCGGCCTCCGGTCGCCGGACCCGGGGCGGGAAGAAGCAGGCGGAAACGCCCCCGGCGGCGGAGACGGAATCGGATCCATCGTCGTCGGACGACGCCGGGCCGCAGCACGACGACAGCGCCACGGCGACACGTTCCGGGGTCTTTGCCTCGGGTGCCACGGAATGGGCTTCCCTGGCGGACCCCAATGCCGCGGCTCCGGGAGGGACATACAGCACGGGTATCAGTGGTCACGGAGCTGATATCGGGGTTCTCGGCACGGACGACGGCACGGGCACCGGCGTCGGTGTGCTCGGCATCGTGACCAACCCCGAGAACAGCCAACCGGCTGTCTACGGGTTCACCCAGGGCACCGGCCCCGGGGTCCAGGGCGAGAGCGACGGCCACGGCCCCGGCCTGCTGGGGACGGACAACGCAACGGGCACGGGATATGGAGTATTCGGTGAGCTGACGAACCCGCTGAACACGAAGGCGGCCATCTTCGGGAGTACCGCCGGTACCGGCGCCGCCGTTGAGGGAGACAGCAACGGTTCGGGACCAGGTGTCTTCGGGTTCAGCGAGGGAAGCGGCCCCGGCGTCAGGGGAGCGAGCGTCGGCTCCAACCCTGGTGTGGAAGGCCAGAGTTCGGGAACCGGCGCCGGGGTCCTGGCTCTGAACGACGGCAGCGGCCCCGCTCTCGAGGTCCAGGGACCGGCCACCTTCTCCCGCAGCGGTCGGGCCACCATCGACGCCAAGAAAACGAGCGTGACTGTGTCCTTTCCGGGCGTGACCGCCACGAGCATGGTTCTCGCCACACTGCAGACCATGGCCAAGGGGATTGGGGTGGCGGCGGCCGTGCCCGATGCGGACTCCTTCACCATCAAGCTCACCAAGGCACCCAAGATCGAGGTCGTGGTGGCCTGGTTCGTACTGGGCTCCTGATTCAGACGTCGAGCAGTGACGTCTGATCGATGCCGAGGACACGCAGCAAGCGGCCCAATCCGAGGAAGGCGGCCATGCAGATGGTGAGATCGAGGATCTCGGCATCGGTGAAGACAGCCCGCAAGCGGCCGAAGAAGGCGTCATCGATGGCCAGATGGTCCACGGCAAACCGCTCGGCATAGGCGATGGCCAGGCGCTCCTGCTCGGAGTAGAGCTCCGACGTCTCGTGGTCGGCGACGTGAGCGTAGAAGTCCTCCTTGACCCCTTTCTCCTTGACCGAGGCGGCCCGGAAGGTGAGGCAGACCGGACAATCGTTCAGCTGGGCGATGCGCATGCGCGCCGCTTCGCGCACCCGGACGTCGAGGATGCTCTTGTTGTAGGCCGCGTCGACCAGCCGGTTGATGGCGCTGCCCATCTCGGGACGCAGCGTCCACATCTGGACGGCGTCGCCGCCCTCCCCGGCCGGGATATCGATACGTGCCATCGAACCAGGGTAACGGCCTGGCAGGAGCCGGTCACGCAAGTGGCGAGGTCAATCGGTGCGGACGGGGTACCAGCCGACGGTAGCGTGGCGGACATCTTCCTCGCGCGCCGCCCGGGCTCGCCTGGCCTCCACCAGATCGACGGGTTCGAAATGAACGGGATCGCCCGGGCGGACCTGCCCCAGGATCCCGAGATCGGCGGACACAACGGTGGCGATCACCGGGTAGCCGCCGACGGTGGCGTGGTCGCACAGCAACACGATCGGTCGTCCGTCGGGTGGGAGCTGGATCGCACCGGTGACCATCCCCCTCGAGGCGATGCCGGTGACGGGAACCTCGAGAGGTGCTCCCCCTCGTAGACGGACACCGATCCGGTTGCTCGTCGGGTCGGCCTCCCATGTCGTCGAGAGCAAGCGCTCGACGGTCGTCACGGGGAACTCGTCGGGTCCCACGATGATGCGGATCGCCGCTTCTCCCGACGTGCCCGCGGGGCGCCGGCGACCGCGGGGGCGTCCCGCTGTACCCAGTCCGAGCACGTCACCGCCGGACAGAGGACCGGCCCCCAGACCGCACAGGACATCCGATGAACGACTACCGAGCACGGTGGCGATGTCGATGCCCCCGCCGATGGCTATGTACGTGCGCAGTCCGTCTCGCCCGATACCTACCGTCATCGTCTGGCCGGCACCGACGGGCAGAACCGTGTCGCTCAGGACGCCGCGCCCGTCGATGGCCACTTCTGACGTCCCCACAACAGCCACGTGGGCCGGCGACGAGAACCTCAACGTCGGACCCTGCACCGTGGCCTCGATGCCGGCAGCGTTCTCGTCGTTGCCGACCAGCTTGTTGGCGATGCGCATGGCGTAGGGATCGGCCGCACCGGCGCGCGGTACTCCGAGCCCGGCCACCGCCATGCGGCCGCGGTCCTGCACGAAGGACAACCAGCCGCCGTCCTGGACGACGAGGGTGCGGGCCGCATCCGACCAAAGGGGTTGACGCCGGGCGGTCGGGGCGCTGCTGACGGCGGGGACCTCATCGAGGCGCAGGCGAACGACATCACCAGCCCGCAATACGGAGAAGGGCGGGGTGTGGGGATCGAACAGCCGCATCCCGGTGCGGCCGACCAGCTGCCAACCGCCCGGTGACGTCTGGGGATAAATGCCGGCGAACCCTCCGGCCAGAGCGACTGTCCCACCGGGCACGGCCGGACGCGGGGTGGGCCGCCTCGGTACCGAGGCGAGCTCGGGCGGGAGCCCGACCAGATAGGCGAACCCGGGGGCGAATCCGACGAAGGCGACCGTGAGATCGGTCGAGGTGAGCAGCTCGACGACCCGGGAGGGTGAGAGGTGGGCGAGACCGGCCACGTCGTCGAGATCAGATCCGTCCAGGGCGACGGGGATCTCGACGAGCTTGGCTGTGGAGCGGCCGGCGGGTGCGGGGGGCATCGAGGCCAACGCCTGGCCCAGAGCGGCGACGTCGGTGGCGGTGGGGTCGGCCACGACGGTCACTGACCGGAAGCCCACGATCACGTCGTCGATGCCCGGTGGATCGACATCACCGAGGGCGGCGGCCAACCCGTGGGCCTCGTCGACACTGTCGGTTCCGACGACGACGGCACTGTCACCGAACGGACGCATCTGACGGACCGCCGTCACGTCACAAAGGACTGCAGTGTGACCCCGGCCGCCGTCAGCGCGCCGCGCACCTGTCGCGCCAGCTCGGCCGCTCCCGCCGTATCGCCGTGGACGCAGATCGATGCCGCCGTTATCGGGATCCAGCTTCCGTCGAGCGCCGCCACCCGGTGCTCGAGGGCCAAGGTGACCGCCCGCGCCGCCGCCGCGTCGGCGTCGGTCACCACGGCGCCGGCATCGCCTCGGGGGGCCAGCCGTCCGTCGGGGAGATAGGCCCGGTCGGCGAATGCCTCGGTGGCCACCTCGACCCCGAAATGCTCGGCCACGGCGATGACCACCGACCCGTAGGGGGCCAGGAGCGACAGGCCCCCGTAGGCGCGCAGGGCGTCACAGACCGCCTTGGCACATGCCTCGTCCTCACCCATGCGGTGGTACAGCGCACCATGGGGTTTCACGTAGTGCACCCGGGCCTTGTACGAGCGCGCCAGGCCGTCGAGGGCGCCGATCTGGTAGAGCAGGTCGTCGGTCAGGCGGGTGGGCGAGATCTCCATCTCGCGACGCCCGAAGCCGGCACGGTCGGGGTAGGAGGGATGCGCCCCCACCACGACGCCGCGTACCACGGCGTCACCCAGTGTCCTGCGCATAATGCTCGGGTCGCCGGCATGAAAACCGCAGGCCACGCTGGCGCTGGTGACGATGTCCAGCAGGGCGCCGTCCCCGTCGGGACCGCTCGCCTCTTCGCCCACATCGGCATTGAGGTCTATGACGGGCACCCGACCAGTATCCCCGCGTCGGGCGGCCGCTGTCGGGTGTCGCTGACCGATGGCCGATCAGCGGACGTTGACCACGCACGAGCGAGCGACCTTGTCGTGCCACGCCCGGCGCCTGGGGTCCCATAACGGCGATACCACGTTGAGGACGAAGAGGATGAGCCCGAAGTAGGTGGCGAAGAAGAAGAATCGACGCAGCAGGGCCCGCCCCGCGCCCAGGGGGCCACCGGTTTCCGCATCGCGCACGGCGATACCCATCGCCATCTTCCCCCCCGTCTGTCCGGTCCGTCCCCCGTCGAGGAACGAGAAGTACCCGAGGCTCACGACGAAGGCGACACCGATCGATTCCCACACACGTGGGCTCACCGACGAAGGACTGGTGACACCGGTAGACACCGCGCTGCCGGCGATGACGGAGATGATGATGACGTCGGGGACGGCGAGGATCACCTGATCGAGGACGAAAGCCACCGCACGCTGCCACCACTCGGCCATGGGCCGACCGAGGGCATCGACGGGTCCCGAGGGCGCAGTGGGGCGGTGCCGGTGGGCGAGCGGGGCCAGCGCCGGCGGAGGTCCGACCGATCCAGGTGGGCTCGGGTACCCCGGGGCCGGGTACCCGGGGCCGGCGGGTACCCCGGGGCCGGCGGGTACACGGGGGGCGGCGGGTACACGGGGGGTGTCGGAGGTACCGGCGAGGGCGGATATGCCGGCCAGGGCGGATATGCCGGCGGTGATGGAAGCGGGGGCGGCGGATGCAGTGGCGGCGGATGGGGGGACGGCGGATGCCCGGGCGGTGACGCGCCGCCGCCACGGTCGTCACCGGGTGCGTCGTCGGACATGGGCATGCTTTCGGTCAGAATGGACGGCCGCGGCGCATCGCCCGCCAGGCCGGCCAATCTTCGCACGGCAGCGGTCCAGGTGAGGAAGGATCTCCTTCGATGAACTGGGTCGACTACCTGCTGCTCGTCATGGTGGTGGTGTCGGGCATCCACGGAATGCGACTCGGGGCCGCGTCGCAGGTCCTGTCCTTCGGTGGCTTCTGGCTCGGACTGTTCCTCGGCGCCCTGGTGGCGCCGCCGTTGGTGGGTTTGGCCAAGGGAAAGGACGAGCGCAGCATCATCGCCCTGGTCGTCGTCTTCGGCGCCGCCTTCCTCCTCGGTGGGGTGGGTCGGCTCCTCGGCGCCCGTTCCTCCAGCGCACTGCGGCGGGTCCGCCTCGGTGCTGTCGACGCGGCCGCCGGTGTGGCTGTCGCCGTGGTGGCCACGCTGGTGGCCGCGTGGCTCGTGGGCAGCTTTCTGGCCAACAGCCGCTTCACGTCGCTCGACGCCGCCGTGGACCGGTCCCACATCCTTCACGCCATGGACGACGTGCTGCCGCCGGTTCCGTCGGTCTTCTCCCGGATCGAGACCTTTCTGGACTCCGAGGGTTTCCCCATCGTGTTCGCCGGATTGCCGCCGGAGGCGGCCCCGTTCGTGTCACTGCCCACGAACAGCGCGGTGCGCACGGCCGTGTTGAAGGCAGAGCGGTCGACGGTGCAGATCGTCGGGGCCGGTTGCGGCGTCATCCAGGAAGGATCGGGATTCGTGGTGTCGCCTGGGTTGGTGGTGACCAACGCCCATGTGGTCGCCGGCGTGTCCCATCCGGTCGTCATCGACGGGGTCGGGCACCACGCCACGACTGTGGTTCTGTTCGATCCCCGGCTCGACCTCGCCGTGTTGCGGGTTCCCGGGCTGAACGACCCGGCCCTGCCCCTCGACACCGACACCGTCGGTCGTGGGACGTCGGGTGTGGTGCTCGGGTATCCCGAAGGCGGACCTTTCGACTACCGACCGGCGGCGGTCGCCGCCTCGTTCATGGCGACCGGTCTCGACATCTACGGCAAGACCCAGACTCTGCGTCAGGTGTACCAGATCGACGCCGTCGTCCAACCCGGCAATTCGGGTGGCCCGTTGATCTCGTCGGGCGACGCGGCCAAGCACATTCCCGACGGCACTGTCATCGGGGTCGTGTTCGCCCGGTCCACCATCAACCCCGATGTCGGCTACGCGCTGGCCATGGCTGCGGCGAAGGCTGACGTGAACCGAGTCGGTCCGTCCTCGAGGTCGATCGGCACCGGTGGCTGCATCTCGGATTGAGCGGAAGGGGCCCCCGGTGGGTGCGTGACGCACGTTGGCAGGGGACCTCCGAGTAAGAATGAGGCCGTGGCACTCCCCATCGAGGATTACGGCCTGATCGGCGACACCCACACGGCGGCTCTGGTCGGTCGCAATGGATCCATCGACTGGTTGTGCCTGCCCCGGTTCGACTCCGGTGCGTGCTTCGCCCGGCTGCTCGGTGACGACGATCACGGTTTCTGGCAGCTGGCGCCCGTGGTCGAGGACTACGTCTCGCGGCGGCGGTACCGCAAGGACACCCTGGTCCTGGAGACGGAATTCGAGACGGGCACCGGAATCGTCCGCCTCACCGACTGCATGCCCATCCGGGAGAGCAATCCTCATGTGGTCCGTGTCGTCGAGGGCGTGAGCGGCCATGTCGACATGCGCATGGAGCTCGCCATCAGGTTCTCCTACGGCTCCGTTCTCCCTTGGGTGCGCTCGTCGGGCGGCCTGATCTCGGCCGTGGCCGGTCCCGACGCCCTGTCGATGTGGTCACCGGTGGCCGCCCATGGTCAGGACATGAGGACGGTGGCGGACTTCACGGTGAAGCAGGGTGAACAGGTGCCGTTCGTGCTGACGTGGTTTCCTTCGCACGAGGAGGCGCCGCGACCGGTCGACGGCCGCTTCGCCATCGAGGACACACAGATGTGGTGGGAGGACTGGTCAGCCACCTGCACCTTCGATGGCCCCTGGCGCGACGCCGTGATGCGATCGCTCATCACCCTGAAGGCATTGACCTACAACCCCACCGGGGGCATCGTGGCCGCCCCCACCACCTCGCTGCCGGAGACGCTCGGTGGCGGGCGCAACTGGGACTACCGGTACTGCTGGCTGCGCGATGCCACTCTGACCTTGGAGTCGCTCATGCGGGGTGGCTACTTCGAAGAGGCCATGGCCTGGCGCAACTGGCTCCTGCGGGCCGTGGCCGGTGATCCGTCCGACCTGCAGATCATGTACGGGCCCGGGGGGGAGCGGCGACTCGACGAGTGGGAGGTGCCCTGGCTCCCGGGTTACGAGCAGTCGGCCCCCGTCCGGATCGGGAATGCGGCGGCCGGTCAGTTCCAACTCGACGTCTACGGCGAGGTCATGTCGGCCCTGTACGTGGCCAGCAAGGTCGGCGGTGTGCTCAGTGAGACCGTCTGGGACCTGCAACGGGTCCTCGTGAAGTTCCTGGAGACCGGGTGGGCCGAGCCCGACGACGGCATCTGGGAGGTGTGCGGGCCGCGGCGGCACTTCACCCACTCGAAGGTCATGGCGTGGGTGGCCTTCGACCGCGCCATCAAGATGGTCGAGGAATGCGGCGAATCCGGACCCGTCGACGAATGGCGGACCCTGCGTGACACGATCCATGAGCAGGTCTGCGCCGAAGGGTTCAACCAGAAGGTGGGCGCCTTCACCCAGTACTACGGCTCCGACGCTCTCGACGCCAGTCTCCTCATGATGCCTCTCATGGGCTTCCTCCCCGCCACCGACGACCGTGTCCGTTCCACCATCGAGGCGATCGAGCGCGACCTGACCGAGGACGGCTTCGTCCTGCGCTACCGCGCCACCGACGCCCACGCCGTCGACGGCCTGGAGGGCCACGAGGGTGCGTTTCTCGCCTGTTCGTTCTGGTTGGCCGACTGCCTCTTCCTGCTCGGTCGCCACGACGACGCCACCGCTCTTCTCGATCGTCTCATCGGTCTCGGCAACGACCTCGGACTCCTGGCCGAGGAGTACGACGCCGTGGCCAAACGACAGGTCGGCAACTTCCCCCAGGCCTTCTCCCACGTGTCTCTCGTGAACGCCGCCTACAACCTGAGCGGGCACCCCGAGGTGGATGAGGTGAAGGCGCCGACGGCCTTGGCCAGTCTGGGGCCGGCCCGCCTGCGGCAATGGCGGCGGGGGAAGGGCGAACCCCAGGGAAGGGGCGCCCACCCCCGCAAGAGACATAGAAATGGAGGCTCCAACGGTGAAGGACCAGAGATGACGGACCAAAGATGAGGACCCCGGCTTGAAGGCGCTGACCGTGAAACCGATGACGGCGGGCTCGGCCCGTCTGGACGACATCGACGAGCCGCCGCTGTCTGACGGCGCTGTGCTGGTGGAGACGCTGGCCGTCGGGGTGTGCGGGACCGACATCGAGATCACCTCGGGTGCTTACGGGTGGCCGCCGGCCGGGCGGGAGCGTCTGGTGCTCGGCCACGAGTCGCTCGGCCGTGTCCTCGAAGCCCCGGCCGGTGCCGCCGTGGCGGCCGGTGACCTGGTGGTGGGGATCGTCCGTCGACCCGACGCCGTGCCCTGTGCCAACTGCGCCGTGGGTGAGTGGGATTTCTGCCACAACGGTCAGTACACCGAGCGCGGCATCAAGCAGCGCGACGGCTACTGCTCGGAGCGCTACCGGATCGAGCCCGACTTCGTGGTGAAGCTCGACCCCGCTCTCGGCCGGTGCGGGGTGCTTCTCGAGCCGACCAGCGTGGTGGCCAAAGCGTGGGAGCAGGTGGACCGCATCGGCGGCCGCGCCCACTGGGCGCCGATGCTCGCCGTGATCACCGGGGCCGGGCCCATCGGGCTCCTCGCCGCCCTCATCGCCGTCCAGCGCGGCATGGAGGTCCACGTGCTCGACCAGGTGACGAGCGGCCTCAAGCCCGATCTGGTCGCCGCCCTCGGGGCCACTTATCACACGGGGACGATCGAGGACGCCTGTCCCCCGCCCGATGTGGTCATCGAGTGCACCGGGGTCAGCAGCCTCGTCTTCGACGCCATGGAGCACATGGGTCCGAACGGCGTCCTCTGCCTCACCGGCGTGTCCTCGGGCGGGCACAGCATCGACGTGGACGCCGGACTGCTCAACCGTTCGCTCGTTCTGTCCAACCAGGCGATCGTCGGATCGGTGAACGCCAACCGACGTCACTACGAGGCGGCGGCGGCGGCACTGGCCCGGGCCGACCACGGCTGGCTCGAGCGCCTCGTGAGCCGCAAGGTGCCACTGGCCCGCTTCTCCGAAGCGCTGGCCCGTCAGCCCGATGACGTGAAGGTGGTCATCGAGATCAACCAATGACCGACTTCGACCAGTGACGGACTTCGACCAGTGACAACAGAAATCGCTCCGGGTGTCATCGAGATCGACACCCTTCTCGGCGGTTGGGAGCGGGTGACGGCCGGCTATCTGCTCACCGGACCGGCGCCGGTGCTGGTGGAGACGGGAAGCCAGAGCTCGGTGCCCGCTCTTCTCGAAGCCCTCGATGGGCTCGGCCTGGGGGCCGAAGATCTGGCCGGGGTGGCCGTCACCCACATCCACCTCGACCATGCCGGCGGGGTGGGCGACGTGGCCCGGGCCTTTCCGTCGGCCACCGTCTATGTCCACGGCAAAGGGGCCCGGCACCTGATCGACCCCAGCCGGCTCGTCGATTCCGCCGCCCGCGTCTACGGGAGTTTGCTCGACTCGTTGTACGGCCGGCTCGATCCCACCCCGGCCGAGAGGATCCACGTGCTCGAGGACGGGGAGGAGATACGGGTGGGACCCGACCGCGTCCTCGTCACCGTCGACTCGCCGGGCCACGCCAAGCACCACCTGGCCCTGCACGACTCGGCCAGTGGCATCCTCTTCGCCGGCGACGCCGTCGGTGTGCGTCTGCCCGACGCCGGGGTGTTGCGGCCGGCCACGCCGCCGCCGGACTTCGATCTCGATCAGGCCATCCATTCGTTGGAGCGTTTCGCCGGCCGCAGTCCGGCCGGCCTGGCCCTCGCCCACTACGGCCTGATGCCCGATCCGACCTCTCTGCTCGAGGAGGCGCAGGAGACGCTCCGGCTTTGGGCCGAGGTGGCCGAGGCGGCCTGGCGCCAGGGCGACGACATCGCCACCGCCCTCGACGCCGCCTTCGCCGATGACCTGGACGACGTGGATCCGGCCCAGCGGGAGAAGCTCGAAACCCTGAACGGCGTCCATTCGAACGCGGCCGGCTTCCGCCGCTGGCTCGACACACGCGCCGGTGGCCGGGGGGAATCGGAGGGTCCGGGCCTGGCATGATGGCACCGCTACACGAGGTGTCAGCACACAGGGCGCACCGCCCTCCGGGGGGCGCCAGAGCGGGGAGCTGATCGGCCATGCAGGTCACCATCATCGGCGGCGGTAGCTATCAGTGGTCGCCGAAGCTGATCACCGACCTCTTGGCCGTGGCGCCGTTGGCCGACATGCATCTCGTCCTCGAGGACATCGACCCGGCCCCCCTGGAGAAGATGGAAGGATTCGCCCGCCTGGCCAACGAGAAGATGGGCACCAAGATGACGGTCGAGACCACCACCGACCAACGGCGCGCCGTCGATGGCGCCGATTTCGTCATCGTGACCATCTCGACCGGCGGCTTCGACTCGATGGCCCTCGACATCGACATCCCGGCCAAGTACGGGATCCGCCAGTCGGTGGGCGACAGTGTCGGCCCCGGCGGGATCAGCCGCTCCCTGCGCAACATCCCGATCCTGGTGAGCATCGGTTGCGACATGGAAGAAGGCTGCCCCGACGCCTGGATGCTCAACATCACCAACCCCATGACGGCCCTGACCCGGTCGGTGTGCCGCCAGACACAGATCAAGACGGTGGGACTGTGCCACGAGGTGGGCAACTTCGCCATGGACGTGGCCATCGCTTTCGGGAAGCCCCACACGGCCATTCGCCCGACGGTCGTCGGCGTCAACCACTTCCCGGTCATCACCGCCCTCGAGGTCGACGGAGCCGACGGCTTCGCTCTGCTGGCGGAACTGGTGGACGAGCTCGGAGGACTGGAGGCCCTGCGCCCGGGCCCGAACCGTCCCCCGGCCGAGCCCTTCACCAAAGCCGATTTCGCGCAGCGGCACGCGCTCAAGCTGACCATCCTCGACCGCTACGGAGCCCTGCCCGGTGCCGGTGACCGCCACGTGGCCGAGTTCATCCCGTCGGCGCTGACCGAAGAATCCGGATGGGGCCAGAGCTGGGGCGTCGATCTCACCCCCATGGCCCGTCGCCAGGAGAGTCAGGCCGAATACGTGGCCGAGGTGGACGCAGTACTGGCCGGGACGGCCACCGTGACGACCTGGGACTCGGGCGAGATCGTGGCCCCGGTCATCGACTCGCTCCTGACGGGCACCCACCGGGAGCTCCCGGTGAACCTGCCCAACAGGGGCCAGTGCCCCGACCTCCCCGCCGAGGTCGTCGTCGAGTCGATCTGCGTGGTGGACGCCGACGGCATGCGCGGGCGCGACGCCGCCCATGCGCCGCCGGCCATCACCGAATGGGTGCGCCGCCAGGTGGCCGTCCAGGAGCTGACGGTGGAGGCGGCGGTGACGGGGGACAGGCGCACCGCCCTGCAGGCCTTCGCTCTCGATCCCCTCGCCGGCCGCGGTGACCTGCGGGCCACCGAGGCCATGGCCGAGGAACTTCTGGCCGCCACGGCTCGGTGGCTGCCGCAATTCGCCTCATGACCGAGGTGGCGTCATGAAGATCGGTTTCGTCGGCCTCGGGGCCATGGGACTGCCCATGACCCGCAACCTGCTTCAGGCGGCCCACGAGGTGACCGTGGCCTCGCGCAGCCGTGGCCCCATCGACGCCGCCCTGTCGTTCGGCGCCACCGCGGCCGGGACCCTCACCGACCTGGCCGGCAGCAGCGAGGTCATCATCATCTGCGTCCCCAACTCCCCCGAAGTGGTGGAGGTGGTCGATGGGCTTGTGCCGGCGCTTCGTCCGGGCGCTGTTCTCATCGACTGCTCGACCATCGACCCCGATGTCGAGAGGGCCCAGCACGAGAGGGTGGGCGCCACCGGGGCCCGGTACCTCGACGGGCCGCTGTCGGGGGGCACGGTGGGGGCCGAGAAGGGCACCCTCACGGTGATGGTGGGGGGAGAGGCGGCCACCCTCGACGAGATCCGGCCCGTCCTCGACGCCGTGGCCGGCCTGGTGGTCCATGTCGGGGGTCCGGGTATGGGCCAGGTGGTGAAGCTCTGCAACAACCTCATCTACGCGGCCCAGATGGTGGCCACGGCCGAGGCCACGGCCCTGGCCGTGCGGTCGGGGGTCGACATGGCCAAGTTGCTCGAAGTACTGCTGCACTCGACCGGTGACTGCACGGCGGTGCGGACGCGGCTGCCGGTGGCCGGGGTGCTGGCCGACAGCCCGGCCAGCAACGGATGGAAGCCCGGGTTCATGACCGACCTGATGGCCAAGGACCTCGACCTCGCCCTCACCTACGGGGCCAAGGCCGGCGTTCCCCTGGCCTCGACGGCCACGGCCCGGCAGGTGCTCACGGCCGCCTCGACGGCCGGCTACGGGCGGGAGGACTTCTCGGCCCTGGCCAAGGTCGTCCTCGCCGCCGCCGGCGTGGAGTGACGTCTCCTGCGACCGACGGACTGCGGGGTCCGGTGCTCATCCTGGCTGCCGACCACCGGGCCCGCGGAGTCATCACGGTCGAGGGCTACGCCGCCTACCTGGCCGCGCTCACCGCCGCCCTTGCGGCCTGCGACGGCATCCTGGCCAGCCGCCAACCGCTGGCCGATCTGGCCGCCTCGGGCGCTCTCGGACCGCAGCACCGCACCTACCTCTCGATCAACCGCACCGGCCTGGCCGGATCGGCCTTCGAGCTCGACGACCGTCTGGTGACGACCGTCGACCGGGCCGCGGCCGACGGCTGGACGGGGATCAAGCACATGACACGCATCGATCTCACCGATCCCCTCACGGCACCGGCGCTGGAGCTGCTCGGTTCTGTCATCGACGACGCCCGGGCCGCCGGCGTCGAGGCTCTCATCGAATCGCTGTCCTGGCGCGACGGGGCCATGGCCCGTGACACCGAGGCCATCGTGCTGGCGGCGGTCATCGCCCATGACATGGGTGCCCCCCTGCTCAAGGTGCCCGTTCCCGACGTCCCCGCCGGTGGCCCGCGGATCGCGGCGGTGGCCCGGGTGGTGCAAAGCGTCGGCGTGCCGGTGCTGTTCCTCGGCGGCCCCCGGGGCGATGCCGGTCGTCAGGCCGTCCTCGACGAGATCAGCGACGCCATGGCCGGGGGAGCGGCCGGCATGGCCATCGGTCGTCAGGTCTTCGGGGATCCCGAGCCCGAGAAGATGGCCCGGCTGGTGGCCGACGCGGTGCACGGCGGTTGATCCTCACCCTCGACCTCGGGACCTCCACCACGAAGGCCGTCGTCTGGGACGCCGACGGACCGAGCGCCTTCGGCCGGGCGGCCATCGCCACCGCCTTCGGCGCCGGGGACAGAGCCGAGCAGGACCCATCTTCGTGGTGGCCCTCGGTGGTGGCCGCCTGCGCCGAGGCCCGGGAGCACTCGCCGGAGTCCTTCGCCGCTGTCGAAGCCGTCGGCTTCGCTGCCGCCCGCCAGACGTTCGTGCCCGTCACCGCCGCCGGCGAGCCTCTCGGAGCCGCCCTCCTGTGGTCTGATCGCCGCGCCAGCGCCGAGGCCGAGGTGATGGCGCGAGGACTCGGTGGGATCGAGGCCGTGCGCCGTCGCACCGGCGGCGTGCTCGACGGCACGGCCGTGGCGGCCAAGGCGGCCTGGCTGGCCACCCACGACCCTGACCGGTTGGCGGCCAGCCGCTGGTTGCTCACCCGGCGCGACCTCGCCGTCCTCGAGATGACCGGCGAGGTGGTGACCGACCGCACCATGGTGTCGGCCGCCGGTCTCTGCGATACCACCGGGGAGCCGGTGGCCGAGCTGCTGGCGGCCATCGGCGACCGGCTCCCACCGGTGGTCGACCCCGACACCGTGGCCGGTGTGCTGTTCGACGGCCCTGGCGCCGAGCTCGGCCTGCGGGGCGGAATCCCGGTCGTGGTGGGCGCCGGCGACCGCGCCTGCGAGGTGCTCGGCACCGCCGCCTCGACCGACCGACCCATGGTGTCTTGGGGTACCACCGCCAACGTCTCGATACCGGTCGACGACTTTCCCGCCGCGCTGCCCGATGGCGTGGCGGTCACCACCGGGGCGTCGGGGGGCTGGCTCCTGGAGGGCGGTCTCTCGGCCGCCGGCTCCCTCGTCACCTGGTTATCCACTCTCACCGGGCTCGACCCGAACGAGCTGATGTCGAGGGCCGCCACCCGTCCCCCCGGGGCCCACGGTGTCCTCGCCCTGCCCTGGTTCGGCGGAGCCCGCGCCCCGTGGTGGCGGGCCGGGGCGCGCGGGGCCTTCGTGGGCCTCAGCTTCGACCACGACGCCGGCGATCTCTGCCGCGCCGTGGTCGAATCGGTGGCCTTCGAGGTTCTGCGCTGCCTACGGGCCGCCACCGCCGGTCCCGGCGGCGCCGTGCCGGCCACGTCGCTCGCCCTCACCGGCGCCGACGCCACCACCACCCCCTGGGCACAGGTCCTCACGGCCGTCACCGGGCTCCCGGCCGTGCGCCGGCGTTCGGGTCAGGCCGCCTCGGCCGGGGCCGCCCTGCTCACGGCGCGGGCCGTCGGTGCCGACTACGACCTCGAACGGCTCGATCCCCCGGCCGACCCGGTCGTTCCCGACAACGCCACCGTGGCCCACTATGCGCAACGGGGCGCCCGGGCCGACGCCGTGGCCCGAGCCGTGGTGGAGCTCGAGCCGTGAAAGAGGTCCGCCTGGCCTACGGTCGCCGCGGGCTGGTGGCCCGCGTCCCCGACGACGCGGCGGTGATCACCCCCACCGATCTTCCCGGCCTGGCCGACGAGCAAGGGGCGGTCCTCGACGCCCTGGGGGCGCCGACCGACGGACCGCCGTTGGCCGACCTGGTCGGCGCCGGCGACCGCGTGGCCGTCGTCTTTCCCGATCTGACCCGGCCGATGCCGAACCGCACGGTGCTGCCGCCGCTTCTGGCCGAGCTCGAGCGCCTCGGTGCCGGGCCCGACCGGGTCGAGCTGCTGTGCGCCACCGGTACCCACCGCCAGGCCACGCGACAAGAGATGGCCGAGCTCGTGGGCGACGACATCGTGGCCCGCTACGCCATCCACGACCACCGGAGCGACGACGCCAGCCACGTCGAAGTCGGCGTGGTGGACGGCACCCCGGTCCTGATCGATCCCCGTTATGTCGAGGCCGACGTGCGCATCCTGACCGGCTTCGTCGAACCCCACTTCTTCGCCGGGTTCAGCGGCGGCCCCAAGGGCGCCTGCCCGGGTCTGGCCGCCACCGAGACGATCCTCGAAGCGCACAGTCCGGCCCGCATCGCCGACGCCGGCGCCACCTGGCTCGTGACCGAGGGGAACCCGGTCCACGATTTCGTCCGGGCTGCCGTGGCCCTGGCGCCACCCACTCTGTCGCTCGACGTGGCCATCAACAGCCGCCGCCAGCTCACCGCCGTCTTCGCCGGGCCCCTCCCCGAAGGGCACCGTGCCGCCTGTGCCTTCGTCGAGGACACCGCCGTCCAGCGTGTCGACGCTCCCTTCGACGTCGTCCTCACTACCAACGCCGGCTATCCGCTCGACCGCAACCTGTATCAGGCGGTGAAGGGCATGGCGGCGGCCGAGCGGGTGGTGGTGAAAGGCGGCACCATCGTGGTGGCCGCCGCCTGCGCCGACGGCCTCCCCGCCGGCGGTGCCTTCGCCCGGCTGCTCGCCGCGACGGGCGGTCCCGAGGACATGGTCTCCGAGCTCGGCGCATCGGCGCCCGACCGGTGGCAGGTTCAGGTGCTCGGACGCGTGTTGCGGCGCGCCGCGGTGTGGTTGCACACCGACGGCCTGAGCGATGACGAGGTGCGCGGCGCCCACCTGCGTCCCGTCGGCGACGTGTCCGAGGCGGTGGCCCGGGCCCTCGACCAGGCCGGCCCCGGAGCACGCGTGGGCGTGCTGCCGGAGGGGCCGCTCACCGTCGTCACGGCCGCCGGAGCGACGCCCGGCGGCTATCCCTGACAGCTGCGTCAGGGATAGAGTCCGGCGATGTCCGACGGGCTGCTCTTCGAGTTCACGGTTCCCGACGAGCTCCTCCAGGAAGCGGTCACCCGTCTGCCGGACCAGGAGACTCTGGCCGAGATCGGGGTCATCCCCGGCACCGGCGAAGGCAAGCCGCCGCCTCTTATCGGGATCCTGCGCCACAGCGGGTATGCCCCTCTGGTGCTGCTCACCGTGGCCGCCATCGTCCCGAGCACCTTCGGGGTGGGGATCAACCTGATTGGCAACAACCTGGAGAAGACCTTCCATCTGAGCGACGCCGGGCTCGGCGCCGTGGCCTTCGTGGCGTCGGTGTCGCAGTTCCTTTGGGCGGTGCCGCTGGCGCTGTGGGCGGACCGGGGGTCGCGCAAGACGGTGGCGGCTGTCGCTCTGCTGATCTTCTGCGTGTTCGGCACCTTGATGGGTTTGTCTCCCAACATTTGGTGGTTCGTGTTCCTCTACTTGCTCGCCTCGTTGGGCGTCAGCGTCAACCAGACCGTGCACAATTCCTTCCTGGCCGACGCCTATCCCACCGAGGGGCGCAGTCGGGTGTTCAGCTGGCACTATCTGGCCGACCCCATCGCCCAGACGGTCGGCATCTTGATCTTCGGGTCGATCGTGACGTACACCCACGACTGGCGATGGGGCCTGGTGGTGGCCGCCGCCGGGGTTCCCATTGCGCTGCTCCTCTTCGGCCTGCACGAGCCGGACAAGGGGGCCAACGAGTCGAGTCACATCCTGAAGGCCTCGGGCATGGACGTGCACGCCCAGCAGCAGACGGCCCCCCGTGTCCTGCTGGGATCGGCCGTGACACGGCTGCTGCGCATCCGCTCCCTCTACTACCAGTTGGTGGCGGTGGCCGTCCTTGGCTTCGTCGGCATAAGCGCGGCACTGTTCGGCAACCTCTACTTCGTACGCGTGTGGCACCAGAGCACGGCCCATCGCAGTGTCATCAACTCCATCATCGGACTGGCCGCCTTCCTCGGGCTGCCGGTGGCCTACACGGTGGGCGACCGCCTCTTTCGCCGTGCCCCCCAAGCCCCGCTCGTGTTGGCCGGCATCTGCATCGCTGTCTACGGGACGTTGTACAGCGTGTCGCTGTACATGCCGAATTTGTGGATGGTGGTGGTCCTGCAGTTCCTGGCCAACGCGGCGGTGGCGCCCATCGCCATCTCCATTTTCCAGACACTGGCGGCCACGGCGCCGCCCGAGATGCGGTCCATCTGCTTCGCCATGTTCGGCGTCTACTCGGCCATCCTGGGGGGATTCGCCGGTGGGATCATTCTGGGGGCGGTGAGCGACTCCACCAACGTGACAACGGCACTCACCCTCATCGGACCTGTCTGCGTGGTGGGCGGTTTCCTTCTTGCCGTCGGGTCCCGCTATGTGCGCCGGGACATCACCCTCGTCATCGAAGACGTCCTCGAGCGGTACTCCGAAGGGAAGCGACGGCAGTCGGGAGGCGAGATCCCCGCTTTGCAGATCCACAATCTCGACTTCTTCTACGGGACCCAGCAGGTCCTCTTCGATGTCAACATCGAGGTGGCCGAGGGTGAGATCGTGGCCCTGCTGGGGACCAACGGCGCCGGGAAGAGCACACTGCTGCGGGCCGTGTCCGGACTCGACCATCCCCACCGCGGCGTCATCCGCATCTTCGGCGCCAACTGCACATATCTCGAGCCGGAGCAGATCATCGACCAGCACGTCGCCCTCCTGGTGGGCGGGAAGATGACGTTCCCCGGTCTGACCGTGAGCGAGAACCTCCGCGTCGGCGAGTACTCGTTCCGACGCCAGACGGCGCGGACGAAGGTGGCCTTCGACGAAGCCATCGACCTCTTCCCCGAGCTCGAGGCCCGTCTCGACCAGCCGGCCGGGACCCTGTCAGGGGGTGAGCAACAGATGCTGGCCCTGGCCCGGGTGATGATGACCACCCCGCGCCTGCTCATGATCGACGAGCTGGCCCTGGGGCTGGCCCCCCTCACGGTCGAGCGTCTCATGGGCATCGTGCGCCGGGTCAACGCCGCCGGGGCCACCGTCATCCTCGTCGAGCAGAGTGTGAACCGGGCCATGAGCCTGGCCCGGCACGCCTTCTTCATCGAGCGCGGAGAGGTCCGCTTCGACGGTCCCACGGCCGAGCTCCTCGACCGCGATGACCTGCTGCGGCCGGTCTTCCTGGCCGACGCCACTCCGACCGCGGACTGAGGGTCAGCCGTGTTGGGAGTGTCACTGCCCCCGTCGGTCGTTCTCGAGGGTGCCATCCTCGGTCTCGACTACGGGTTGCTGGCGGTGGGCCTGGTCCTGATCTACCGCACCAGCCGGGTGGTGAACTTCGCCCAGGGCCAGATCGGCGTGGTGGCGGCCGTCTTCCTGGTCAAGCTCTACTACGACTTCGGCTTCAACTACTGGGTGGCCCTCGTCATCTCGGTGGCCCTGGCCGCCGCCGTGGGCGCCTTGTCCGAGCTCGTCCTGCGCCGCCTGTTCAACCGGCCCCGTGTCATGGTCATGGTGGCCACCATCGGGTTGTCCCAGGTGTTGTTCCTGTTCACCGTATTCCCCTTCATCAGGCCCAAGAAGCTCTACCGGGCCTTCCCGGTGCCCATCAGCTGGACGTTCCACGTCGGCACCTTCCTCTTCTCCCCCGGCGAAGTACTCACCTTGATCGTGGCTCCCGTGGTGGTCATCGCCCTGGCCGCCTTCATTCGCTTCTCGTCGTGGGGACTGGCCATGCGGGCCATGGCCGAGAACGCCGAATCGGCCCGGCTGTCGGGGGTGTGGGTGCGCCGGACCTCGACCGTGGCCTGGACCCTGGCCGGCGCCCTGTCGGCCGTCACCGCCGTGCTGGCGTCGCCCAGCCAGACCAGTGCGTTGACCGAGGTGCTCAGCCCGGACCTGCTTCTCCTCGCTCTGCTGGCCGCTCTCATCGGAGGGATGGTGAGCCTCCCTGTGGCCTTCATGGCCGGGATCGGCGTGGGCGTGGTGTTCGATCTGTTGCAGTGGAACATCACCAATCCCTCCACGGGACCGGCCACGGTCGAGCTCATCCTCTTCGTCTTGCTGTTGGGGGCGCTGCTTCTGCGGGCCGCCTCTCTGCAGAAAGGGACCCGCGTCGGGGAGCGGTCGTCGTGGGCCATGGGCACCGCCGCCTTCCGGACCACGGGCACCGCCCTGCGCAAGACGGTGGGCCGCAGCGGTGTCGGGATCACCCTCCTCGTGGTGGGGCTGCTGCCGTTCGTCATCGGTGTGGGACATTCCTTCCTCATGTCGCAGATCTGTATCTTCGGCATCATCGCCCTGTCGCTCACCGTCCTCACCGGTTGGTCGGGCCAGGTGTCGTTGGGCCAGTTCGGCTTCGTGGCCGTGGGCGCCGACATCGCCTCGCACGTCGGGTCGGGTATCCCGCTCGTCCTGCTCCTGCCCGTGGCCGGCATCGCCACCGCCCTGGTGTCGGTGCTGGTCGGACTCACGGCCCTGCGCATCCGTGGCCTCTACCTGGCCGTCAGCACACTGGGTTTCGCCTTGTTCATGCAGGAGTCGGTCCTGGCCACCCCGTGCTGGACCGTCCCGCTTATCCACCGGCAGATCTGCTCGGGGCTGCCCAACCCCGAGTCCACCCTGATTTCGCGGCCGTCGTTGTTCGGACTGAACCTGTCGTCGGAACAGGCCTTCGCCTGGTTCTCGCTCGGTGTCCTCGTCGTCTCGGTGCTGATGGTGCGGGTCTGGCGCGACCGCGGCATCGCCCGTCGTCTCATCGCCGTGCGCGACAACGAGATCGCCGCGGGTGCGGCCGGCATCCCCGTGGTGCGGACCAAGTTGCTGGCCTTCGCCCTGTCCGGCTTCATGGCCGGCTACGCCGGGGTGTGCCTGGCCTTCGCCACCGAGCGCTTCAGCACCGACACCTTCAGTCCCACCTTTTCGATCCTGGTCGTGTCGATGGTGGTGATCGGCGGCCTCGATTCGATCCCCGGGGCCCTCCTCGGCGCCGTCTACCTCGAAGGCCTCCCCGCCATCTTCGGGTCCACCCCCACCGTCGAGTTCCTCACCAGCGGGGCCGGGCTCCTCGCCTTCATCCTCTACCTCCCCGGCGGCATGGCTCAGCTCCTGCACCAGTTCGGTGACCTGGTCACGGCGGGCGTGGAGAACCTGCGGGGGCGGCGCCGGGGTGTGCCGCCGGGAGACTCCACCGAGGCACCGTCGGAGAACCCGGCCGACCCCGGTCGACGCAGCCCGGCCGGGGCCGGGGCCCTCACCATGGCGGATCCGTGACCGGGGCCAGGCCGGGACCGGTGACAGGGGCGCCCGAGCACGAGGCGACTGCCACCGGGGCGGCCCGTCTCGACATCGAGGAGCTGGTGGTCTCCTTCGGCGGCCTGCGGGCCGTGAACGGCGCCAGCCTGACCGTCGAAGCCGGTTCGATCGTCGGTCTCATCGGGGCCAACGGGTCGGGCAAGACCACGTTGCTCGACGCCGTGTCCGGTCTCGTGTCTCCGGCGTCGGGACGGCTCCTTCTCGACGGCGCCGATCTGTCGGACTACATCCCCGAGGAACGGGCCCGACTGGGTATGGTCCGGTCGTTCCAGGACTGCCGTCTGTATCCCGAGTTGTCGGTGGAGGACACCCTCATGTTGTGCGAGGACGCCCGGCGCCCGGTCGGGGTCCTGTCGACGACCCTGCAGTTGCCGTGGGCCCGGCGGGCCGAGCGTGAGAAGCGCAAGGCCATCGACCGGGTGATCGGTTCGTTCGGACTGGAGAGGTTCCGGCTCCACGCCACCGCCCATCTGTCGACGGGCACGCGCCGGGTGGTCGACCTGGCGTCCATCGTGCTTGCCAATCCCCGTCTGCTGTTGCTCGACGAGCCCACGGCCGGCATCGCCCAGCGTGAGGCCGAGGCCTTCATCCCCCTGTTGAAGAGGCTGCACGAAGTGACCGACTCCACCATCCTCCTGGTCGAGCACGATGTGCCGCTCGTGTTCGAGCTGTGCTCGACGGTGGTCGTCATGCAGACGGGAGAGGTCGTGGCCGCCGGCACACCCGACGAAGTGCGCCGCGACCCCCGCGCCTTGGCCGCCTATCTGGGGGCCAGTGACGAGGCGCTGAACGTGTCCGGTCCCTTGGCCCCGTCGTCGGCCGCCAAGCCGTCGGCCGATGGGTCCTCGGCCAAGCCGGCGGCCGATGGGTCGGCGGGCGGGTCGTCGTCAGCCGGGTCGGGGGGGGAGGACCGATGACGGCGGGTGCGCTCGACGGGATCAGGGTTCTCGATCTGTCGCAGGGGATCGCCGGACCCCTGGGGGTGCTGTTTCTGGCCGAGCACGGAGCCGATGTGATCAAGGTGGAGCCGCCCGGGGGCGATCCGCTGCGGTCCTACGAAGGATCGCGCTGTTGGAATCGCAGCCGGCGCTCGGTCATCGTCGATCTCAAATCGCCCGGGGGACAGACGGACTTCCGGCGCTTGGCGGCGGAGGCCGACGTGGTGGTCGAGAGCTTCCGTCCCGACGTGGCCCGACGCCTCGGCTTCGGTTACGAGGATCTGCGGGCCATCGACGACAGGCTCATCCTGGTCTCGTGCCCGGCGTATCCATCGGGTCACCCCATGGCCCAGCGCCCCGCCTACGACGCCCTCGTCCAGGCGTCGAGCGGCCAGATGTGGGCCCAGCCGGGCTGGCGCCAGGGTCCCATCTTCCTGCACATGCCCGTGCCGTCCATGGGAGCGGCCTTTCTGGTCAGCGCCGGAACCCTGGCGGCCCTGTACGCGCGCCAGCGAACCGGACAGGGTCAACACGTGCGGACGTCATTGCTGCAGGGGGCGCTGCTCTACACGACGCAGCTCTACCAGGACGTCGAGAACCCCGGCGCCGGCTACCACGAGCTCATGGCCAAGACCTATCCGCCCGGCATCCACCAGACGATGCTCTTCGAATGTGCCGCCGGGGGATGGATCCACATCTCGGTGATGTCCGGGCTCCCGCCGCTCAAGACGATCGACGAGGTCATCGCTCTCGACCATGCCCCCGACGTCCTCACCCTGATGGGCCTGTCGCCGGCCGAACGGGCCGAGCTCGACATCCGTCGCCGCCACAAGATGCGCTCGTGGGACCGCGACGAGCTGGTGGAGGAGCTGCGACTTTACAACCATGCGGCCGAGGCGGTCGTGCCGGCGCACGATGTGCTCGATCACGTGCAGACGATCGCCAACCACACGGTGGCAACCGTCCACGACCCCGACCGGGGCGCCACGCGCCAGATGGGGGTCCCCATCCATCTGCTCGGCACTCCCGGAGCGGTGAAGGGACCACAACCGCGCCCCGGACAACACACCGAGGACGTGCTGCGTTCGCCTGCCGCCGCCGCCGGGACAACCGGCCCGGCGCTTGCCGCTTCTGCCCATTCTTCGTCGCCGTTCGCTCTCGGCGATGTACGGGTGATCGACTTCGGCCAGTACCTGGCCGGGCCCTTCGGCCCCATGATCCTCTCCGACCTCGGCGCCGACGTCATCAAGGTCGAGCCGGTGAAGGGCGACGCCATGCGCTTCTCGGCCAAGCCCTTCATCGGCTGCCAGCGCGGCAAGCGCTCCTTGGCGCTCGACCTCAAACAACCGAAGGGCCTGGAAGCGGCCAGGCGGCTCGTGGCCGGGGCCGACGTCGTGCACCACAACATGACCCGGGGCGTGGCCACACGGCTGGGCATCGACTACCCGGCGTGCCGGGCCCTGCGCAACGACATCATCTACTGCAACACCTACGCCTACGGCCCCGATGACCCCCTGGGCCGGTTCGGCGGACTCGACCCGCTCTACCAGGCGTCCTCGGGCCTCGAGTACGAGGCCGGCGCCGTGCCCAGCGGGAACGATCCCCTGTACCTGCGGTTCGGGATGTGCGACACCGCCAACGCCATGCTGTCAGTCGTCGGCGTTCTGCTGGCCCTTGTCCACCGGGCCCGTACCGGGGAGGGCCAGGAGTTGTGGACGTCGCTGCACGACGGAGGCATCGTCTTCACCTCAGACGCCTGGACCGGGCCCGACGGCGCCCCCTGGGACCGACCCCATCTCGACCAGGACCTGAACGGCACCGACGCTCTGTACCGCCTCTACCGCACGGCCGGAGACGGTTGGATCTGTGTGGCGGCGGTGACCGAAGGCCAGTGGCGGGCGCTGTGCGCGGCGCTCGATGTCGATGAGCTCGCCGGGGACGGGCGCTTCTCGACGGCCTCGGCCCGGCGGGGCAACCGCCGGGCCCTGGAGGAGAAGCTGCAGGCGGCATTTCTGACACGGCCGGCCCCGGAATGGACACGGATCCTCGACGACGCCGACGTCCCCAACGAAGTGCCGGTCGACACCGACGACGGCCGCCTGCTGCTGCGCGACGAGGACAATGCGTGTCTCGGACTCGTGGCCGACTACGAGCACCCTCTGCTCGGGCGCCTGCGTCAGTTCGGCCAACTGGTCCAGATGTCGGGCACGCCCGGCCGCATCGCCGGGCCCCCGCCTCTCGTGGGGGAGCACACGCGCCAGCTGCTGCGCGACGTCGGCTACCTCGACGGTGACATCGACACGCTCATCTCCGAGGGTGTGGCCTACGAACCCGACGACACCTACCGGGAGCGCTTCGTCACCTGAGAAGCTCCGTCACCCCAGGAGCTCCGTCACCCTAGGAGCTCGGTCACCCGAGAAGCTCCGTCGCCCGAGAAGCTCCGTCGCCCGAGAAGCTCCGTCGCCCGAGAAGAAGATCAGTCCGGCGCACTGAGCGGCCGGGCCGGGCCGTAGGGTCGTTGGCCGCGCAGCGTCACCCGATGGGCGATGCGCAGCGCGTCGCCGTAGTCGTCGAGGGCGTAGTGCAGCGTGGCCCGGTTGTCCCAGAAGGCGACGGCGCCGGCCTTCCACCGGAAGCGACAGCCGAACTCCGGACGCTGGCAGTGGCGGTAAAGCAGGTCGAGCAGGGTGGTGCTCTCGAGAGTAGAGAAGCCCTCGAGGAAGCGGGTGAACTGCGAGTTGACGAAGAGGCCGTTGCGTCCGGTCTCGGGGTGTGTGCGTACCACCGGATGCGACGTCGGCATCAGCTTCTCGTGCCGCTTGCCGTCCCACTCGTAGCCCCCGTTGGCCTCGACATCAGCGGCGAACCAGGGATCGTGGTGCCAGGCGATGAGGCTGTCGCAGAAGGCACGCAGAGGATCGGACAGGGCGTCATAGGCGGCCTGCAGGCTCACCCACATGGTGTCCCCCCCGACGGTGGGCGCCTCCCGCATGTGGAGGATGGACCCGAGCGGCGGCGTGGCCAGGAAGGTGACGTCGGTGTGCCACCACGAGGCGCGGTCCTCGCGGCCGTCGATGGGGAGCACCTCGGGGTGCCCCTCGAGTGAGGGGATGACCGGATGGGCCGGGGTGACCTCGCCGAACTGTCGGGCGAAGGCCGTCTGCCGTTCGGGGCTCAGGTCCTGATCGGGGAAGAAGACGACGAGGTGGTGACAGAGGGCGGCCCGCACCTGGGCCACCACCGCTTCGCCGAGCGGCCGCGACAGGTCGAGGCCGTGGATCTCTGCTCCTATGACGGGCGAGATCGGTCTGATGTCGAGCTCGGTTGCGATGACCACCACGACCATGGTGCCCCAGCCGACCGGCCACCACAACCTGCCGGGTGCGCCGGGGCCGGGACGCCTATCGTGTGCGACCGGCGAAGCACCGGCCGCGTCCCTGACGCGTACGGACGCTCGGCGACGAGGGGAGTGGGCGCAATGGCGAGGTCGGGCACCGGGAGATGGACAAGGTCGGGGCGGGGTCAAGCGCACCGTGGTACGGGCAGGGCCTCAGGTACCCGGGTCGGTTCTCTCGGCGCCGTCGTCGTCATCGTGATGGCCGCCGTCGTGGCCGTGACGTCGGGTTCGCCGCCGAGCTCGGCGTCGACGTCGTCGGCCCGGGCCGCCGGGATCGCCGCCCTGAACAAGGCCAGCAGGAGCAGCCGGGGTGTCTCCAAGACCACCATCAACGTCGTCTTCCCCGTCTCGAACCTCACCGTCCTGTCGTCGAATTTCGGCTTCGCCGGCGACACCGAGTTCGCGGCGCAGACGAGGGCCATCCACACCTTCGTGAACGCGGCCAACGCCCACGGCGGGATCAACGGCCGCAAGATCAAAGCCATGATCGTGCCCTTCGACCCCACCAACGAAGCCGGGATGCGCGCCGATTGCCTGCAGTGGACCAAGGGCACTCCACCCGTGTTCGCCGTGGTGGACGGGTTGGGATCGTGGGCCGGTGACAATCAGCTGTGCATCACCCAGGAAGGGCACACGCCCTTCATCGGGCAGTGGACGACGACCACCAATTGGATAAATGAAGGCGCCCCTTACCTGTGGTGGACCGGTCCCGACCAGGCGTCGATCCTGAGCACCCTGGTGGCCTGGGCCAAGGGGGCGAAGCTGGTCGGAGGGACCCGGAAGGTGGCCATCGTGGCCGGGGACCGCGCCAGTGACCAGTCGGCGTTGAACAAGTACCTGCTCCCCGATCTCAAGCGCGCCGGGATCGCCAAACCGATGATCGAGACCATCCCGGCCGATCCCTCAGACACGGCCTCGACGGGGGCCGCCGCCCCCTTGATCGTGCAGCACCTGCAGGCGGCCGGCATCACGTCGGTGATCCCGCTCATGCCGTTCAACGCCATGTTCCCCTACCTGCAGGCGGAGTTCCAGGAGAAGTACTACCCGAAGCTGCTGCTGTCGGACTACGAGGGCTCCATCGAGTCGGCACTGGGGCTCATCCCGGTGCCCTACGAGAAGGAACTCAACGGCCAGGAGGGAGTCACTGTCGAGACCCTGGGCGGCACCGACGCGCCGCCGACAGCGGTGAGCAAGGGCGGCTACGACCCCGGTGTGGAGAACTGCTACAAGGTGTGGCACGCCGCCAACCCCAAGCCCCTGCCGGGACAGACCCTCATCCACGGAGAGAAGCCGTCGCCCTACATAGAGGAACAGGGTCCCATCGCGGCATGGTGCCAGGGGATCGAACTGTTCGCCACGGCGGCGAGGAAGGCCGGGCGCAACCTGACGCGGCGCAGCTTCGTCGAGGCGATGGCGAGCATCAAGACCTTCCAGGGCACGTTCTCACCGAGCTTGAGCTACGGGCCGGGCAAGTACGCCGGACCCGACGAGTACCAGGTGGTCGCCATACACAACAACGTCCCGCCGTCCTCGGCGTGCGTCCTCACGTACCAGAAGAAGACACAGGGAACCTGCTGGCAGGTGATTCACAGCTGGAGGCCCCTTGTCACGGGTTGAGGTCTCGCCGCCGGCGCAGACACAAGGCCGGCAGCGCAACTTCTCGCCGTGGTACTCGTGGATGGTCCGCCTCCAGCAGCAGCGACTCGAGGACCCGCTGCCCAGCGGCGACGGCCGAGCTCTCGACGAGTGGCGTGTGCGCTGCCGGGTCCGCTTGGGGGCGCTGCTCGGCCCTTTCCCCGAGCCCGTCCCGCTCGAGCTCGAGACCCTCGAGAGCGTCCAGTGCCAGGGATACAGGCGCGACACGGTCGTCTTCGACACCGAGGTGACGATGTCGGTTCCCGCCTATCTCCTCGTGCCCGACGGTCGGGTGTCGCCGGGACCGGCCGTCCTCGCCGCCCACGGCCACGGTCCGGGCAAATCGCTGGTCTGCGGGTTGGCCGAAACGCCGGCCCCCAACGGCGACTACGCCGTCCAACTGGTCCGGCGTGGGTATGTGGTGCTGGCCCCTGATATGCGGTGCTTCGGCGAGAGAGCCGACTGGAACCCCCCGGACCACTACGTCTGTGACACCAACCTCGTCCACGCCGTGATGGCCGGGGAGAACCCGCTGGCGCAGAACCTGTGGGACCTGGCCCGCTGCCTCGACGTGCTCGAGGCCCATCCCCTGGTGGACGCCGGCCGCATCGGCATGGTCGGCCTCTCGTACGGAGGAACGGTGACCCTGTTCCTGGCCGCCTGGGATGAACGTGTGGCCGCCTGCGTGGTGAGCGGGTACTTCTCGTCGTGGGCCGAAGCCCACAAGATGCCCTGGAACATGTGCGGCTCGCAGGTGCTCACGGGGATGCTCGGCCAACTCGAACATGTGCACCTCGGGGCCCTCATCGCTCCCCGGCCGCTGCTCATCGAGAGCGGAACCCAGGACGATCTGTTCCCCTACACGGTCGCTTCCGCCGGGTACGAGAGACTCCGTGCTGTCTACGCCACGCTCGGTGCGGGCGGGGACCGGATCGCCCACGACGTGTTCGAAGGTGGTCACCAATGGCACGGGGACGCCGCCTACCCGTTCCTGGAGAAGTGGTTGGGTGGCGCCGGCGCCGAAGAGTCGTAGCGGGCCTATCCGGGGACCTGCCAGTGGACGAGGTCGGTGCTACGGGCGATGCCGATCTCGGCATGACCCCAGCCGTCGAACTGGGTGAGCTCGTCACTGCCGGCGTAGGTGGCGTAGTAGTAACCGTCGGCGGAACGGGCGTCACAGAGGAAGACAGAGTTGGCGTGTTCGTAGTTCACGCTCGACACGCCCGTCCCGGAGTTCCACGTCTGAGAGGGGATAGCGAGCTCGGTGGCTCCGGTCCAGTGGAGCCACGAGGCCGGCGACCGCGGGTCACCTGAGAGAGTGAACAGCCATGGCTGGTCGAGGGTGTTGGAGGTGGCCACCAGATGCCAACGTCCGCCCATGGTGAGGAACTCGTAGTTCTCCACCGTGTCCTTGTACAGGGAGATGTCGGGTTTTCCCACCGACACCCAAGGACCGGCGACAGAGCCGCTTCTCGACCAGGCGATCTCGAAATGCTGAGTGCCGGCGCCCGCTTTGTAGCCCAGGATGAGCCCGTGGCCGGTCCAGGCCAGTGCCGGATCGATCATGCGGTCGGCGGGGGCGGGTCCGAGGGTCCGGGCCAGGGGGTGAGGAGCCGACCACGTCTCGAGGTTCGCCGACGTCCGGTAATAGAGCTTCGGCGCCCCGCCGCCCACCTCCCCGGGGCCCGAGTCGTAGGTGACGACGAAGGTGCCCGTCGGGCTGCGCACGACGTCGGGCGACACCACCCCGATCACCCCCCGTTGCGCAGGCCACGGCAGGGGTGACGACCAGTGCACGAGGTCGGTACTGGTGGCGGTGGCGATGTCCCATCGCACCCCCCCGGGGAGCTGCGCGTCGTCGGTGACGTCGCTGAAGAGCATGTGCCACCGACCGAGCGCCCAGATCAAGGCCTGGTCCTTCACCCCCGCCTGCGGTTCGCTCAGGATGGGATCGGCCAGCCGGGACCACGCCACGTCAGGTGCGCCCGAGCTCGGGACCACGCAGGCGTGGTCGAGACCACTAGGGACGACGACCGACGGTGGAGCCGATGCCACCCGTCTCGACGAGCACCCCGCCGAGAGCACCGTGAGGGCGACCAGCACGACCGTGATCGGGGTGAGCGGCCTCACTCCCACCCGAGGGCGCCGGCCGAACCGGGATCGAGGTGCAGGGCAACATGTGGTTGCGTCCGCAAGATCGAGGCGGGGCACGCCGTCGACACGGGATCGGTGAGCGCACGGCGGACCGGATCCGCTTTGCGGGCTTCGGGCACGATGGCGAGAACGGTGGCGGCGGAGAGAAGGGCAGGGATGGTGACAGTCATCGCCTGGGCCGGGACGTCGTCGAGCGAGGCGAAGTGCCCTTCGTCGACCTGCTGCCGGCGGCAGGCCTCTTCGAGCTCGACCACCTTGACCACCAGAGGATCGTCGAAGTCGGCCACGGGAGGGTCGTTGAACGCCAGATGGCCGTTCTCACCGATGCCCAGGCAGCACAGATCCAGGGGATGGGCCTCCAGCAGTTCGGCGTAGCGACCGCACTCGGCCCGGGGATCGGCCCGTCCGTCGAGGTAGTGCGCCGCCCGCGGCCCGACGGGCTCGACGATCCGCTCCCTGATCCAGCGCTGAAAACCGGCCGGATGGTCCGGACCGGCGCCCAGGTACTCGTCCATATGGAACACAACGACGTCCGACCAGGGAACATCGGCAGTGCCCAGGACGAGGGCGTCGACGAAGGCGAGCTGCGAGTTGCCGGTGGCGAACATGGCGTGGGCCACCCCCCGCTCGGTCACGGCGCGTCGCAGCACGTCGGCGGCGGCGTCGGCGGCGGACCGGCCGAGGGCGCCGGCGTCGGGGTGGACGTACACCGCCATACGGTCGACGACCCGATTATGTGCCCCGTCCCCCATGGCCGCACTGTAGGCCGATGCCTCCGTGGCGCGGCTGCCATCGGGCCGGCATCGGAGCTCCGCGCCACCGTGGAACCGGTTCCACAAAGCACCGACAAAGCACCGACAAAGCCCCGACAAAGCCCCGGCCACGTTCCCCAACTAGGGTGTCGTCGTCTCACCGGCGGGACCGGCAACCAGGGGAACAGGGGAAGGGGAGTCCACATGATCCGTAAGGGCGCGTTGATTCGCATGGGGGCGGTCCTGATGATGTCGGGGCTCATCCTGACGGCCTGCAGTTCGAGCACCAAATCGGCCACGACGACGACGGCGGGCAGTAGCCAGACGACGACGGCGGGCAGTGACGCCACCGCGCTGAAGGCCGCCATCGCCGCCACTACCGCCGGATACAAGGGCACGAGCACCAAGGTCAACGCGACCTCGCGCCCGGCGGCCAAGAACAAGACGATCGCCATCATCTCCGCCGGCCAAGGGGCCGACAGCAACGCCGTGCCCGTCATGGGCGCCACGGAAGCGGCAGCGGCCATCGGTTGGAAGGCGACCATCTATGACGCCAAGCTCAACCCGTCCAACTACGCCGGCCTCGTCGACCAGGCCATCGCCGCCCATGTGAACGGGATCATCCTCGACGCCATCGACTGCCAAAAGGTGCAGGGTCCCCTGGAACAAGCCAAGAAGGCGGGAATCAAGATCACCGCCATGTACGCCTTCGACTGCAACGACCCCAACGCCGGTAATGAGAAGACGGGCCTGTTCGACGGCATCACCAACTACGGGGCGAAGAACTCCAACCTCGACACCTTCACCGAGTCCTACGGCGCCGACCAGGCCGACTACGTCATCGCCAAGTCCGACAACCAGGCCAAGATCATCGTCGTCCAGGATACTGAGTTCACGGTTCTCTACTACACGGCCAAGGGCTTCGACGACACCATCGCCGCCTCGCACGGCTCCCAGGTCATCGCCACCCTGGACATCACCCAGGAGGACCTGGTCGACGGGAACATCGTGCCCAAGATCAAGGCCGAGCTGCTGCGGTATCCGCAGGCCACCTGGATCAAGAGCCCGTACACCTATGCCACGACGCTCGGCATCGTGCCCGCCCTCGGGACCAACCCCAACCACGTCAGCGTCATGGGTGGCGAGGGGTTCCACGACGAGATGGACGACATCCGGCAAGGCAAGATCGTGGCCACCAACGCCATTTCGTCCGACTGGACGGGCTGGGCCGCCGTCGACACCCTGAACAGCGTCTTCAACCACACGAAGCCGGTGGACAGCGGCATCGGCTGGACGTTGGTCGACGCCACCCACAACCTGCCGTCGGACCCGAACGCCGACTACGAGCCGCCCATCAACTACCAGGCCGAGTACAAGAAGGCGTGGGGAGTGGGCTGATGCCCGGCCCCGGTGAACCGGGTGATGGGCAGATCTCTCAACCGACGGAAGCGGCTGAGGCCGTTGTACCGACCGCAGGGTCGCCCTCCCGGGCGGCCCTGCGTGTCGACCATCTGTCGAAGACGTTTCCGGGGACCCGGGCCCTCATCGACGTCTCCTTCGCCATCCAGCCCGGTGAGATCCACGCCCTTGTGGGTGGCAACGGGTCGGGCAAGTCGACCCTGATCAAGATCCTGGCTGGTGTCTACCACGCCGACCCCGGGGGCACGATCACGGTCGGCGACACCACGATGGACGCCGACCACACCACGCCGGCCAAGGCCAAGGCGCTCGGCCTGCACTTCGTGCACCAGAACCCGGCGGTGTTCCCTGCTCTCTCGGTGGCCGAGAACATGGTCATCGGCCACGGCTTCACCACCAATGCCGTCGGGTCGATCCGGTGGCGGGCGCTTCGGCGCCAGACCCAGGCTCTGCTCGACCGGTTCGAGATAAACGTGCGCCCCGAGGCGCTGGTGAACTCGCTGCGCCCGGCCGAGCGAGCCATGGTGGCCATCGCCCGCGCTCTGCAGGACCAGGAAGGGCAACACAGTGGGGTCCTCGTTCTCGACGAGCCGACCGCCTCCCTGCCGCGTGCCGAGGTGGTGCGCCTGATGGGAGCGCTGAACCGGTTCGCGGCCGCCGGTCAGACCATTCTCTTCGTCAGTCACCGGCTCGACGAGGTGATCGACACCGCCGCCCAGGCGACGGTGCTGCGCGACGGGCGCCTGGCCGGCACCCTTGTGGGTGACGAGATCACCGAGCAGCGGCTCATCGAGTTGATCGCCGGTCGCACCCTCGACCGTATGTATCCGGTCATGCCGCCGGTCGAGAGCGATGAGATCGTGCTCGAGGCCAAGGGTCTGACGGGCGGCCCTCTGCGCGGGGTCGACTTCCAACTGCGACGCGGCGAGGTGCTCGGAATCGCCGGTCTCCTCGGATCGGGACGCTCAGAATTGCTGAAGATGATCTTCGGCGCCTACCCGATCAAGTCGGGGACTGTGGAGCTGGCAGGGCGAAAGGTGAAGTTTCGGGACATCGGCGACGCCATGGCCGCCGGCATCGCCTATGTGCCCGAGGACCGCACCGGGGAGGCCGCCTTCCTCAATCAGAGCCTGGCCGACAACGTGGTGGCTTCGTCCATCAGCCGCTACTGGCGAGCCCTGAGGCTGCGCAACCGGGCCATCGACCATGATGCCCGGGACATCATCCACAAGTACTTCATTCGGGCGTCCTCGGAGAACCAGATCATGGGCACCCTGTCCGGTGGCAACCAGCAGAAGGTCATCCTGGCTCGCTGGCTGAGCCGCAGCCCTCGGGTCCTGCTGCTCGACGAGCCCACGCAGGGTGTCGACGTCAACGCCCGGGCCGAGATCTATTCGCTGATCAGCAAGGCCGTCGGGGAGGGTTGCTCCGTCCTCCTCGTCACAAGCGACTTCGAGGAACTGTCACGGGTGGCCGACCGCGCCGTCATTCTCACCGGCGGGAGGGTGACGGCCGAGTTGCGCGGGGCCGACATCGAGCCCGTTCGTCTGACCGAACTGGCCTTCAGCACCCAGGAGGTGGCTTCATGACCGTCGTCGCCGACGCCGCGGCCGGAGAGGGCGAAACCGCGGGCAGTCCGGTTCCCGACACATCGGGGCCTCCGGGGCGCAGCCGCAGTCGTGAGCTTCTGCTCGAATTCGCCGAGCGCTATGCGCTGGTCGTCCTTTTCGTCGCCACCTTCATCTTCTTCAGTGTGTGGTCGAAGACCTCGGGTACCTTCCCCCACGCCACCAACATCAAGAACGTCCTCGGTGGCGAGGCCTACTCAGGCATCCTGGCCTTGGCCATCATGATCCCGCTCGTGTGCGGCGAATTCGACTTCTCGGTGGGCAACAACGCCGGACTCGTCCAGGTCCTGGTGGCCGGGTTCATGGCGCGCCTGGGTATGGCGGTACCGCTGGCCATCCTCATACCGATCGGCATCGGTGCCTTCATCGGGCTGTCCAACGGCAACACAGTGGCCCGGATAGGGGTGAACTCCCTCATCGTCACCCTGGGCATCTCGTCGGTTCTTCTCGGCATCGTCCAGTGGTACACGAACGGCCAGTCCATCAGCAACAACATCTCGCCATGGTTGACCAACATCGCCACTGATACATGGTTCGGGTTGCCCGTGACCCTCTACATCCTCGCCGTCGCTGCCCTCCTCGTGTACTACCTCCTCGAGCACACCCCTTACGGCCGCTACCTCTACAGCATCGGCTCCAATCGCGATGCGGCCCGGCTGGTCGGACTGAGGGTGCAGCGCTACGTGCTCCTGGCCTTCGTCCTGTCGGGGACGCTGGCCGGCGTCGCCGGCGTCCTTCTGGTGGCGAACAGCGGTGGTGGCAACCCGCAGGCGGGGCAGATCATCGACACCCTGCAAGCCCTGGCCGCCGCCTACCTGGGGGCGACCGCCATCAAGCCGGGTCGTTTCAACGTGTTGGGAACGATGATCGCCATCTACTTTCTGGCCTTCACCGTCACCGGCCTGTCCCTGGCCGGCGTGGCCGACTGGATCAACAGCGTGTTCGACGGCGGCGCCCTCTTCGTGGCCGTGCTCGTCTCCACGATCATCGGCCGCCGCCGGGCCGGGACCAGCTGACGCACGGTCCCACGACCATCCTCATCGACCAAGGATCGCATCATGGCTCGTAACACTAAGACGGATCAGCTGCGGGGTGTCCAGATGTTCTCCGCCTGCACCGACAAGGAGCTGGCTCAGATCGCCCGCGCCTGCGACGAGCTCGTCGTGGAACCCGATGTCACAGTGGTGGAGGAGGGAACGGCCGGTGAGGGTTTCTACCTCATCGTCACCGGTGAGGCCGAGGTCACCCGCGGGGGCCGTCGCGTGGCGACGGTGGGCCCCGGTGAGTACTTCGGAGAGCTGTCCCTGCTCGACGACGCCCCCCGGAACGCCACCGTCAAGGCCCGGACCAAGATGACACTGCTCCAATTGAAGCGGCGCGAGTTCTCGGCCGTCCTCGACTCCTGGCCCGGTGTCGCCCACAAGCTGCTCGAGCAGATGGCGCGTCGTCTGCGCCAGGCCGACGAGCAGGCCGTCACCAACTAGACAACCGCCAGATCTACGCCGACGATGGCGTCGGCGATGTGGTCGTTGGCATTCCGGTGACGGTGAGCCAGTTGGTCCCCGGGGCTGTCTCGACGAGGCGGTGCCGCGTGCCGGCCGGGAGAAGGACCCAATCTCCGGGTTGGAGGTGCATCCGCTCGTCTTCGACGTCGAGTGTTGCTTCTCCGTGCAGGACGACGACCCATTCATCGACGTCCTGTTCGTACTCGACGGGCCCGTCGAGTACGCCACTCAGGATCTGATCGACGACGGCGTGGCCGAGTTCGGCCAGCCGGTGGACATGCTCGCCGGCGCCCGGGGCGGTGTCGGGATGATCCAGGCGGCCGCGAGCGAAAGGCATCGGACGACGCTACCGCCGCGGGACCGTGACCTCCACGACGCCTCCGTCCCGGGGCTGCTTCGCTATCGTCGACGTGTGGATCAAAGGGCACGGCCTGGTACGTCCTGGCGGCGCAGCAAGTAAATCCCCTGTCGTTGTTCGCGGCAACCTGACCTTGGACGCTCGACGGTGGGGCACCTCGGCCTCCATTCCGGACCGTAGTCGACGGCCTATCGTGAGGGCCCATGGGATGTCTCATCGCCGTATTCCTGTTGCTCGCCCTGCTCTTCGTCGGCTTCGGTTTCGTGGCCCACCTGCTGTGGATCGCCGCCGTCGTGTTCTTCGTGCTGTGGCTGGCCGGTTTCGCCTTCGGACGGGGACAGCGCCACGGCGGGCGGTACCGGTAGCCGTCTTTCCTCGACGAAGGCAGGGCCCCTCGCCGCCGGGAGAGCGTCACCGTGGCCGGTCCCGTCCCTGTCGGCGTCGATGGCCGACCGTCGCTGTCTCTACGGGGTGACGCCAGCGCCCATGACGCGGCCTTCCGGTAGGCGTCCGACAACGAAACCCTGCCTCGGCCGGGCGGCCCATCAGGAACGGGGCGTATCGACCCCTCGGCCTTCGGCCAGGGCGAGCGGCGCCGCCACATCGGGCGACCGGGTGTGGAGATGAAGCAGGCCACCGCCAGTCTTCCCGGACGCCTGCCACACGGAGGCGGTCAATCCGCAGAAGATGGCCGCCAGCACCACCAGCCGGTCGAGCGGGAAGATCCAGTGGAAGTACCAGCCGAAGGCGGGACTATGGATGCTGACCAGATGGAGGGTGGTCATGGCGTTGGCGAAATCGACGAGTCCCGCCATGGTGATGACGGCGAGCGTCCATACCGGCCACTCGGCCACCAAGGCGAACACGAGGACCCACAGCATGTACTGCGGGGAGAAGACCTTGTTCACGAGCATCAGGGTGGCGAACGCCGCCGCCGCGGCAAAGGCCGGCGATGCTCCCCTCAGAACCCGGCGACCCAAGACGACCATGACGATGAGGACGACGACGGCACTGAGAGCGTCAATGGCTGCCGTCGGCCACGATGAGTCCAGATGCAGGGCGTAGAAGACGCCGCCGCTTCCGCGGCGGTTGGCGTTGAAACGGAAGAAGTTGCTCCATACCCCGAACCGGGCGATGGCGAAGGGCACGTTCACAACCAAGCCGGTCGCAATAGCGTACGAAGCCATCCGCACCGCGCTTCGGCGGCCGTCCTCAGTGCGATCGCCGGCCAGGGCGACGACGCAGTAGACGAGCGCCATGATGGGGAAAAACTTGGCACAGACCCCCAAGGACAACAGCACGCCGGCCCACGCGTAACTCCTGTTCCGGTACAGAGCCCAGCCGCCCAGCATCAGGAGAATGGCGAGCATGTCCCAGTTCAAAACTGAGTAGACGAGGAGCAACGGCGAGAAGGCGAAGATCCCGGCATGTCGGGGTGACCATCGGTACAGAAGATGGAACGAACCCAGGGCGCAGGCCATGAGACCGAGACAGCTGGCCAGGAAGTAGCCCTGGATCCCGGGAACCCAGGCGGCCGACCACATGTAGAAGCCGGTGAGGACGGGGTACTCGATGGCGACATGGACATAGGGCAGAGCGTGGTTGGCGAGGTGATGGTTGCGGAACAGGGTCAGAAGGTCCGAATAGGCAAGATGGCTGTAGGCCCATGGCCCGTAGTTCTTGAGCGGTGGAGCGGTCGCTGTGACCGACACCGGAGGGCGCAGGCGCAGGTACGCCCAGAGAACCCACCCGATAACGGCCAGAAACGGAACGAGGTAGCGGATGTCCAACAACAGGTGGACGTTTTCGCCGTCGTGGTGCCATCGACCGTGACCGTGGACTTCGTCCGGTGTCCGCCTGTCGTCCATAGGGCGCCCTTGCCTGTGGGGGCTTCGTTACAGCTCTGGTGATGGCAGAGTTGCCGAGGATGGCAGAGGCGCCGAGGATGGCTTCGTCACGGGAACACAGCGTTCGACAGCACCGAGTACGCCGTAAGTCCGATAAGGAGGACGGTGGACACAGAGACAACGGCGATATAGGACTTTCCGCGCAGCCGGGTGGCCACCGCCACGATCAGGGGGAAAGCAACCATGAGGAAGCGGGGGCGAGGGCCGATGGGGCGGGTCAGTATGGCGACGGCGGCGACCGACAGGCCGTAGACAAGCAGCGGGATCGGGAGCCGGCCGCGCAGCGCCACGACGGCAAAGATGACGGTGACCACAATGGAGACGAAGACGACGCGGATCGTGGCGGGGCTGCCGATCGGGCTCCCGAAGAACGATGTGATGATATGGACCGGATAGGCGGCGGAGAGATAGCTGTGCCAGCCCCCCAGCTCTGTCTGTCGCCACGCCCAGATGTCCCCGGTGTGGCGCCATAGCCAGACCTGGTACGCGACAAAGCCCACCGGGGCGAGCAACGGCGCCGCCAATGCCGACCACGTCCGGTCCTTGTGGATGGCCCGGCCCGCCGACCAGCCGCAGCTGACGACAAGAGCGAGGGCCACGGGCGCCGTGGCTGTGGCCAGGGCTGCCGCTACTCCGGCCAGGATCCAGCGTCGGTGGAGGAGGGCCAGGAGCGAGGCCGCCGCCAGGGTGATGATCATGCCCTCGGCGTAAACCATGCTGAAAACGAATGATGCAGGGAAAAATGCCAGGAGAACAGTGGACCGGTCGGCGACCCTGGATCCGGCGAAGTGGCGCACGAGCATCCAGACGGCGATCATGGCCGTGAGGCCGGTCACACTCGACACGATGGCGCCGGAGATGAGTAACGAGGTGCCGGTGAGGTCGGAGAGCCATCGGAACGTCAAGGGGAACGCCGGGAAGAAGGCGATGGGGCTGGCAGCCACGTGACCATGGATCATCGGCAGTCGGGTTGGGTATCCCATGCCGGCGGCCCGGATGAACCACTTCGTGTCCCAGGTGTTGATCTCCGACGACAGCGTGCGGTGGGCGAACACCGCTCCCACCAACATCGTCGAGAGTACGATCAGACGCGACGCCAGATAGATGACCACAGGCCGGAAGATCCACTTGTAGCGACCGCCACCAGACGCCTGTTGCTCGCTCTTTGTCTCGTCGGCGTGCGGTTCGTCGAAGACGGACGACCACCAGGGAATTATGGCGAGATCGTCGGTCGCCAGATCGACCGGTGACGACTGGTCCGTCGTGGACTGGCGGACCGTCGTCATGAGGTAAGAGGCACCGGGCGCCGTGGGCCGATGACCTTCATCCAGCGCCGGTTCCTCAGCAGCCACTGGCCGGCGGCGAAGGATGCCAGGGCAACGAAGATGTAGTCGATGCCCCCGATCAACGGCGTTCCGCTCGGCCCCACGATAAACATGGCGAGGGCGGCAGCGAGGGCGAGAGTCTTCGATCGTTGCGCCGGTGTGGCCGCCAGCAGGGCCAGCCCCCATGTGAAGTACCACGGCCAAAGTGTGGGGCCGACGAGCACGACCACGATCAAAGCGATACCGATGGCGCGCACCACGTCGAGCTTGCGCACGTTGGCGATCAACCAAGCGACGCCTGCGACGCCGGCGACGCCGCACACCAATTGGGTCACGGTGACGCACGCGTGTTGATGGACAGGGATGCCGACGAGGTGCAGGACGTGGAACACCAAGACACCAATCGACACCGTCGGCGTCGCCAGTATCCGCAGCTCGGTCGGAATTCGCAGGGCGCTGGGGCTGAGCCACTGCCATCCCAGGCCGGACGCCATGGTCACGATCACGACAGTGGCGGCCGGAACGAGCACAGCCTTGGCCAGGACGGCCCACCGCTTCGAGCCACGAACGCCACTCAGCTGGTTGGCAGCCAGGAACACGATCCCAGCGGCGGCGGGGGTTTTCACCATGGTGGCCAGCGCGCAGAGCACCAAGCCGAGCATCGGTCGCCGCTCCAAGGAGACGGTGATACCGGTGAGCAGGAGCCCGAGCATGAGGGCGTCGTTATGGCCCGACGAGATGAAACTGTAGAGAGCCAGCGGACTGAGCACGCCCAGCCACAGGGCGATCCCGGGGTCGGCGCCGAGCATCCGCGCCAGGCGGGGTAGCGAATAGACCATGAGAGCCACGCCGACGAGCTCCAGCACCCGCATGGCAAGGACCTCGGCGACCAGCGCGCTGCCGAAAAGGGCGGCGAGGCCCCGTGAGGCCGCCACGAAAAGCGGACCGTAGGGGGCCGGCGTGGCCCGCCAGACCAGCGCCACCGACCGTAGAAGCGGCCCGTTACCGAGGGCGACCGGTCCGGTGGTGTACGGATTGAGGCCGTGGTGGGCCACCAGACCCTGGGCGATATAGCTGTAGAGATCCCGGCTGAACAACGGTGGGCCCAGAAACAGAGGTAGGCCCCAGGCCGCCAGGACCAGACAGGCCCGCGTGACGGTGAGGTTGCCGAGGCGTGCTTCGCGGCCCACCCCCAGCCAGGCTGTCACCATGAGGCAGAGCGCCACATAGAACAGCAGCGTCAAAACCGATGATCCGCTGCGGGGCAGGCCCAGCCATGAGAATCCGGCGCCCACTCGAGGTACGGACCCGACACTGACTCCGGTGAGGGCGAGGCTGACGGAGGCGACGGACCCGAGGACGAGCCATGGAGTCAGACCCTGAGACAACCGGACCTGGGCTGATGCCCGGTCGAGCGCCGGTGACACGGGGGGAGACTCCACTTTCCTCCTTTCGCTGGACCCGTCCCGGAAGATGCCCGGGGACCCGCGCCGGGGGACGTCAGGAAACGATACCCGGGGCCGCCGTCACTAATTGGGCACGTTTTCGCGCGCCATGCGCAATCTCATGCCCTGGGCGACCGGCACCCGAGAACGACGGGCGAAGAACAGCGCTCCGCCTCCCAGGCAGACCAGCAGCAGGACGCCGAGGATGCTCATGATGAGGCCCGATGTCACTCCGGGCGCATCATAGGACCAGGTCACGGTGCCCCGACCGGCGGGCACATCGACGACTTGGACCAGTCCGGTGCGCCGAACGGCCAGGGACACGCTGGGACCGCCGGTGGACGGTGTCCACGTGGCGGTCCATCCCGGGATCATGGCCACTGACCGGACCACCTCGGCCCCATGGGGTGAGTCCACCGAGGCCTCCGTCGGCTCCTGAGCAGGACCCGCCTGGGCCGTTACCGTCGCTGACCCCAGTGATGCACCCCCGAGGGCACGGAGTGTGAGCGGAGCCACGGCCCGGCGATTCGTGAAGTAGGCGAGATTCCCCTTGTCTCCGTCGAAGGTCCACTGCGAAACCAAAGCATCGCCCAGGGGACTGTCGGTGACGAAGTGGGCGCCTTGCGTCGTTTCGATGTCGGCGGCCCCGGCCGTGCCCGCACCGGACGACTCGAGACGTACCCCCACGGCGGGTGACGGTGCCGGCAGCCTGAAGTCGAAGTCCCCCGATGAGACGGTGACAATCGCATCCTGCCAGGCCGTCCGCCCACCGGGTTCTTCCAGTCCCACCCGCCAGGACGCGGTGCCGGTTGTTTGTCCCCCGGCGGCCACCCACGGGATCGAGACGGTGGACACGTCCAGTGTCTCTCCGAAGTCCCACGTCGCCTCACCCCCCGTGACCAGGACCCGTGTACCGGCTGCCGCAGTGTCTCGGTCCACCGGCGGCGGGCTCGCCGCCGCTTCTGCCGTTGTGTGCCTGATCAGGTAGTTCGTCGGTGTGACCAGCGTGGTGGCATCGAGCTGATCGAGCAGCCCGGTGGCGACGGCGGACGGAGCCAGCGCGTTCATGCCCTTGCCTTCCGCCGCATGTGAGCCGGTGGCCTCGGCATAGGGCCCGTAGACGATGGCGCTGTAGCCCTGGACACTGAAGGTGTCGTCGAGAACGTTCAGGTCCGGCGTCGACAGCTTGCGCAGGGCGTCTTGGGCGTAGCCATTGGGGTCGTAGATGACGAATCGACCGTTCGTACCCAGCTCCGGCACGGGGTTGAGTTTGGTGGGCGACACCCCCGAGGCGACGTTGTGCGACGGCGGCGCCGCTGTCTTTCCGAAACCGGGAGCGACGTCGTATACATCGGTGACGTTGAACGAGATCAGATCGACCACAACGACGGCGACGAGGAGCCACGCCCTTCGATCAGGGGCAATTCTCCGGGCGACGAGCACGAGGGCCGCCGTGGCCATCACGAGCACGAGGGTCACGACGAACAGCGGTCGTTGTTCCACAGCACCGGTGATCTCGGGCCCCGTGACCTGGAGGAAGCGGGCCACGGCGACGGGGTCGGCGACGGCGACGGCGGCGAGCACGGCGGCGGCGACGAGGGGGATGAGGCCCAGAATCCGGACGCGCTGGGTCAGCCCCAGACGCGGCTCCCGGATCTCTGGCGATTCTGAGGTCCGGCGTTTCAGGACGTCGTCGACCCAGTAGGCCAGCAACACGGCCAGAGCGAGGTCGGTGATGGCGATGTTCCGGCTCTGGAGCCGCTGTCCCCCGAACAGCGGCAGAGCGGCCATGACGTGGCCGAGGGGGGTAAAACTTCCGATGGCGAGAATGATCCCGACCAGGGCGATCACATGCCAGACGAGCCAGTCAGGAAAAGGACGGCCGAACCGGAGCCTTCCGAGCAGGGCGAAGGCCCCGACCACCGGCAGGAGTCCGACATACCCCATGGCCTCGGGCAGGTTGTAGCCGGCGAACCACGACGACGTCCCGAATGAACCGCTTCCGCCGAGAAGGCCGGGAATGAGGATGAGAAGCAACCAGCGGGGCGTGAGCGATCCCGATGAGAACAGAGCGTAGGTGTCGTTCGCACGCTGGGAGGTGGACACGGCCATGGCTCCGGGTAGCCATTGCACGGCGCCGACCAGCGTGGCCAGCACGGCCCCTGCGCCGACCGACAGGACGAACGGAAGCGCCCGCGCACGGAGCCGTGTCGCCAGCCACAGGAAGTAGAGCCCGGAGACGATGACGGTGGTGTCGATGGCCCGGGGCTCGCCGGCCAGGACACTCAAGCCGCCGGCGACACCGAGCACGCCGATCCACAGGCCCCGCCCCACGGGAGTGGTGGGCCGCGACAGCTTTACCATGGCCAGGAGCAGAAACGGAATCCAACTCATGCCGGCCACCAGCCCGAAATGGGCCAGGTGCACGTCCATGGCGCCGGCGAAGACGAATGTGGCTGCGCCCAGAGCACTGGGAACAGTGGCGAGGGGAAGGACCCGGAGGAAGGCGTACAGTCCGAGAGCGCCGACGGCGTACACGATCATCTCGTTGATGGCCCATGCTCCGGTGGGCGGAAGCACGGCGAACAGGAACGTGAACGGGTAGAGCGCTCCCGCGTTCCACCCCCCGAGGAGTGCCGCTCCACCCCAAATGTAGGGATCGAACACGGGAAGATGTCCGCCGGCCAACTGGCGGCCGGCGAGCACCCGGAGGGGGAAATTCTGGATGGCGTCGTCACCGGGGGCCATGGGATGACCGAGGGCAGCAGGCACCCCGAACAGCAGGACCGGGATGACGACAAGGATGGTCACGGCGACCTTGTCACCCTTGGGCAGGCGCATCAACCGCGTGGGCGAGAGGGTAAGGGACGCCATGAAGTGCTGGAGCCTATCCAGCGGAGCCCGGGGCCTACCTTTCGGCTCCATGAGCCCGTGACGCCCGACGAGCGGAGTCCCATGGTCGACACGAACCGGCGGTTCGCCGGCCGGGGGCGAAACCCGACCCGCTGCGGTGACGAGGCGACCACAGCCGGCGCGACGGTCCCTTCGGTTCGGACGGATGACAGACTGCGGGGTCCGCTCCGTGTGAATGCGGGCCCCCGCTCATGACCCTCCTCGAGGAACCCTCGCCGCCGCCCGAGCCATTGCTGCTGGAACCCGCCGTCCCCGCCACCTCCACGGTCAGTCCGCGCGCCATGGAGTTTGCCGAGCGCGGGGCCTGGACTCTCGTGTGGCTGGGCGTAGTCACCGGGGGCTTCGACGTATGGGGATACTGGAACGCCTCAGCCGCCGACGCCGTGTTGGCCCCGCTCCTGGTCCTGATCGGTGTCGTCGGAATGTCGGTCACGTGGTTGTCGACAAGCGTCCGATCCCGATTGTTCCAAGCGGCCGCACTACTCGGAGTTCTGGCCTCGGTGGCGATCCCTCGCGGGATCGGTATTCATGTCCGGCAGTACTACACCACCGATTCGGCCGCCTTCAACCATGTGGCGGCGCAGGCGCTGCAGCACGGCTCCGATCCCTACACCACGTCGATGTCGGCGGCCAGCTTGTTGCTGAACCCGCCCGCTCTGTACTGGACCTATACGGTCAACGGCTCACACGTCTCCCACGTGTCGTACCCGGCGGGCTCGTTCCTCATCGATCTTCCGGCGTTGGCTCTGGGGTTCCAGCACCTGATCGTCGACTGGACGGATCTGATCGCCTGGCTTGTCACCGGGGTCCTGCTCTTCGCCCTGCTCCCCAGCTGGCTGCGGTGGCTCGGCGGACTCGTCATGCTCACCCCCGTCTTCGCCTTCAGCTTCTCCTCGGGCGGGACCGACGCCGCCTTCCTTCCCTTCCTGGTCCTGGCTGTGTGGCGGTGGGACCGGTTCGGGCTAGGCCGAGCGGCGGGCATGGCCAGCTGGATCGGACCGGTGGCACTGGGTCTCGCCTGTTCCATCAAGCAGACGCCGTGGTTCTGCGTCCCGTTTCTGGCCCTCGGTGTCGCCTTCGAGGCACGCCGCGCCGGGCGCCGGGCCGTCCCGGTGCTGCTGCGCTACGTGCTGATCGTGGTCTCGGTCTTCGCCGCCGTGAATCTCCCGTTCATCGTCTGGCAGCCCGGGGCCTGGGCCCACGGAACGCTCATCCCGTTCGTGGATCCGCTGGTGGCCGACGGCCAGGGTCTCGTCTCCCTGGCCACCCATGGAATCACCGGTGGGGTCAATCTGTCGGTTCTCACCTGGGCGGCGGGCCTTGCCTACGTGGCCGTCTTCGCCGCCTTCGTCGTCTGGTACCGCGAGCTCAAACGCATCTGGCTCCTGCTCCTGCCGGTCGCCTTCTTCTTTTCGGACCGCAGCCTGGCCAATTACCTCGTCGACCTCTTCCCCGTGGCGGTGGTGGCGATGGCAACGGTGACGACGGTGGCGAAGACCGCCCCGTCAGAATCCTTGACCGGGATACGACGACACCGGGTTGTCCGCCTCCTCCCCGTGGCCCTGCCGGCCGCTGGCGTGGTGGTCGCCTCGGTGCTTGCTTTCGCCGCGCCCCCTCTGCAGCTTTCGGTGAGGCACGTCTACCGATCCCAGTCTGGAGGGTTCATCGGGTCGGTCGTCGTATCGGTGCGCAATCGAACCGACGGCACCGTGACCCCACACTTCCTGGTCGACACCGGAGAGGACCACCCGAGTGGATTCTGGTCTTCTGTAACGGGACGACCGGTGGTTCTCGCCCCCCACTCCTCGCTCACGTTGACCCTGCGACCACCGGTGGCCATCGACCAACCCGTCTTCGGCTCACTCTGGTTGGTGGAGGCGTACACCACGAACCCCAACTCGCTCAGTTCGTCATCCCTGCAGACCTGGAAGGGCTGGACGCTCACGCCCTGACAAGTCGATCGACCGTGGCCGGATGTCTAGACGGTCCCTGACAGGGCTACGGCTCTCGGAGCATGCCCCCGACGGCCCACCACCCGTACCGTTGCCCCCACCACGACGGCCACCATGACCAGGAAGAAGGCGTCGGCGGCGGGGATCAGCCATCCCTGGCCGGCGTACCTCACACGGGGCACCCACCAGATGGGAGCCGACCAGAAGATGACGGCCACGGCCGCCGCCCACCAGGCGCCATGGACAGGCCGGTCCTGGGCCAGCGCCAGCCAGGCGATCAAGAGGACGACGAAGACGAAGTGATGGTCCCAAGAGATGGGGGAGGCCAGGCACTCGGTGGCCTCAATGACGATGAAGCCGAGCAGTACCGACGACCGGCGATGGGCCAGTGCGGCCACCGCCAGCCCGATGGCGCTCACCGTGGCCACGACGGCGAAGGACGGCACCGTGGTGAGCGAGTGCCGCAGGAGTCGCTCGAGAACGCCGAGCGCTCCCTGATTGCTGATGAAGGGCACCCCGCCGGCCCGGCCGGGGAACCATGCGTCGTGGCTCCAGTAGGTCCATGACGCACGGGGTGAGGCGATGGCGGCAACGGCGGCGGCGGCGGCGAAGGTTCCGAGCGCGTAACAGGCGGCTCGGGTGCGTCTGGTGAGGAGCAGATACGGAACGAGGATGATCGGCGTCAGCTTGACCGCGGCCGCCAGGCCGACGAGCACGCCCTTCGGGACACGAAGGTCCAGAGTCATGTCGGCCACCACGGCGACGATGAGGATGAGGTTGATCTGGCCGAAGAACAGGGTCTCGCGCTCCGGAGCGAGCAGGACCGCCGGCCCCACGAGGGCGAGCGCCCACCACACCACGGCTCGTCGTTCCAGGGCGGGGCACGTGACCCGCAGGCTGACGGCCACCAGGCCGAAGAGAGAGCCCACGCTCAGCCACATGAAGACGACCATGTTCAGGCGTAGAGGGAGATGGGCGAAGGGCGAGAACAGCAATGCGGCGAAGGGAGGATAGGTGAAGCCGAGGTGGGTGGTCGGGTAGCGGATCTGGTAGAGATCAGCCGAAAAAGCATGGGCTCCCCCCATGAGGTACGTACCGAGATCGACCTCCTGGCGGAACCAGACGGTGGCGGTGAAGAAAACGACGGTGACGGTGGCCGAGGTGGCCGGCAGCAACCAACTCCGGGTCCGGGCCACGGCCGCCAGGCGTTCCGTCGCCGATGTGCGCTCCGTCACAGGTTTGGCCGCCACGGCGTCGAACTGTAGGCGTGCACCACCCAGGACGAAGCGGTGGTGAGCGGAGAGCGGAGAGCATGAGACACCTTTCAAACCCTTCTTCACCCCTGGTGAAGCTTCTGAACGGGCGTGAGAAAGACTAGATGCTCCTGCCTCGCGTACCACTCCGTGGGAAGACCGACCGGCGAACCCGACACGGCCACGCTCAGCTGTACCTGGTCACGGTCTTGCCGATCACGGCCAAACTCATCGACTGGAGGGATCGCCGGTGCCTCGATTCACGCCCAATCCGCTGATTCCCTCAGTGCCTTCTCAGGAATTCCAGGCGGCCTGAATTGCTGCGGCCTCGCCTGCCGCCTGCCGCTTGCCGATCTGGAGAGCCTGGATGGCGAGGTTCGGGTCCATCATGTTCGCCGGAGCCCCGATGTCGCTGAAGTCGGGTTCGACCGCTAGCAGCCGTCTAGTTTCGCGCAATGGTGCCAATTCAGCGTCCGGGGTGACGGAGGCTGCCAGTGCGCCACCCCCTCCGGCGCCCTGGGACCCGAGGGGGTGGCAGGATAGGACCACCAGAACGTCGGTCGGCGGCGCTGCCTTGGCGTTCAAGTGACTGAGAATGCCGCCGTCCATATAGCGGCGGCCTTTGATGGTGACGGTGGGGAACAGCACCGGTACGGCGCAACTGGAGGCGACAGCGTGCAGCAGCGGCACGCCGGATCCTTCGTCCCACACGACCAAGTCGCCGGTGTCGGCGTCGATCGCAGGGCATCCAAAGCCTGCAGGCCAGGCGGTGCCGTCGAGTGTGCCGAACAGGCCGAGGTAGACGTCTTCGGCGGGCGTGCTCGCCTCCTTTGCTGCGCGACCGATCGCCCTTAGCGCTTGCCGCGGGTCGGCGTCGAGGCTCGCCTGGCGCATTGCGCTTAGGAAGGCTTCATCGCCTGCCGCCAGGCTGTCGGGGTCGATGCTCTGCCCGAGTGCTGCAAGGCTGGTGAGTGCATCGGTGACCTCACGGCCGCTGGCCAGCAGCGCGCCGACGAGGGCACCTGCGGACGTTCCCACGATTGCCTCGGCTCCCGCCAAGTCGACACCGGCCCCACGCAACCCTGTGAGCAGACCGGTCTGCCAACCGACACCGACGGCGCCGCCGCCTCCGAGGACGAGAGCGCGTGTTGGTGAGCCATTTCGCGGAGAAGTCATTGCTGTTCCCTTCACGATGGGGTCGATCGTCTCATTGAGTGTCTTAGAAGGCCCAGCGGTATGCCCGTGTGTTGTTCGGCTTCCGGGCACTCACCAGGCGACGATGTTGCCTTGGTAGTCGAGGTACTGGAGGCCGTTGCGACCGCGTTGGGCGTCGACGGTCCTCACCAGGTTGGGGATGCTCTCGTCGATGGTGAGGCGAGCATTGGGACCGCCGAGGTCGGTCTTGACCCAGCCTGGAGCCATGAGGAGTAGCGTCCGCGGGTCGTCGTGGTGGCGGGCGGCGTAGCTGCGCATCAGTTGATTGAGGGCCGATTTGCTGGCCCGGTAGATCTCGAAGCCGCCGTTGTGGTTGTTGGCGACGCTCCCCTGACCGGAGGACATGATGGCGATCGTGCCATCAGCTGGGACAACGTCGCCGAGTGTTTCGATGACCCGCATCGGGCTCAGCGCGTTGGTGACCATCAGGCGGACGAACTCGTCAGTGGCCACGTCAGCGACAGTCTCCTCTGCCCCGACCCCAGCGTTGACAAAGAGCAGGTCGAAGGTGCGCGACCCGAGCCGCTCCCTCAGTGCGTGGTCCTGTTCCGGGACGGTGATGTCCACGTGCTCGATCTCCAGCAATCCACCAACAGTCTCCCGGAGGTCGTGTAGCGCGGTCCGGCCAGGACCCCGCACGGTTGCCACGACCTGGGCCCCACGGTCGACGTACTCCTCGGCGATCGCGTAACCAAGACCACGGGATGCACCGATCAACAGCACGCTTGCGTTCTTCGAGGTCGAGGTCACGCCCGCCCCCTGAAGTGAGCCGCAGCCGCCTTCGGCTTGTAATCGGTCGGGTGGCCCTCCATGGGTTTGAGATCACGGTCCTTTGCATGTGGCGTTTCGCTCATCGGGTGTTGAGCCAACTGTACCCCAGGCAAACGCTTCGCTCAACACACATAGAGTGAAGCCATGGTCGAAGGCACCGCGGTCTCCAAGCCGATGACGAGCCGGGCGGCCCGTCGCGCAGCATCACAGGCCCGGATCCTCGATGCAGCGCGACAGGAGTTCGGCGACCGAGGGTTCGAGGCGACAACGGTGCGGGGCGTTGCCCGCCGGGCCGGGGTCGACCCGTCCCTGGTCCTGCAGCACTACGGATCCAAGTCGGCGCTGTTCACCGCCGCCATACAACTCTCGCCCGGCGAGCCGGAAGAAGCCGCAGACCATCTGGCTGACGTCCTCAAGGTGCGCGCCGCCGCATTGCCCCCCGAGATGCGGGCCCTGGTCCGGTCCATGTTGACCGTGCCGGAGGCTTCCGATGCCGTCCGGCTCCATCTCGACGAGCGAATCGGCAATCTGGCCGCCGGCATCGGCGGCCCGGACGCCGAGTTGCGAGCGGCCATCGCCGTGAGCAGCATCCTTGGCCTCACCGTGGCCCGCCACTTCCTCCAGTTGCGCGCGGTGTCGAGCGCCTCCGACGACGACCTCGTCCGGGTGGCCAGCCGAGCCCTCACCGCAGGTCTGGGAGCAGAGCGTTCGCGCTAGTACCCTTCGCGGCCCGCAACCTTCCCGCGCCCGGATGATGCTCGACTTCCAACACCTTGAAATCCTGCTGTCCTCCTCGACACGCAGGCGGCTACTGGATCCCCCTCGGAGCAGTGTGGCGCAGCAACAGCACTGACATCGCGGCCATCCACAGTCCGGCGACTGGGTCGCTTACCCAGACCTTTCACTAACTCGGTCGTCCTGAGCGGGGCGCGTCCGCGAAAACGCCCTCCCGGTAAGGGAAACTGCTGCTTATCGAAGGCACAGCAACCCAAACCAGAAGGGCACTTTCGAGATGCAGATTAACCCCAGCCGTCCGCGCCTGTCAGTGACCACCGGAGGCAAGGGGGTGGTGTCGCATGCTGGTGCCCGGCTGCTCGTGGATCTGGCCGACGAGCTGGGACTGACGAAGAATCTGTCCGTCGCCCTGGCCCCGACGAAGAGGCGGCAGCGCGGCCATGACCGAGGCGAAGTGCTCGTCAATCTGGCCGTGGCCCTGGCCGACGGGGCCACCGCCATCAGCGACATGCGGGTGCTCGGCGACCCGCCCGGGCTCTTCGGCGCCGTGGCGTCGGTCCCCACCACCTGGCGGACCTTGGAGGCCATCGACGACGCCACCCTGGAACGCATCGCCGGGGCCCGGGCCGAGACCCGCAAAGCGGCGTGGGCGGCGGGGATGGATCCGGGCTTCTATGTCATCGACATCGACGGCACCCTGGTCGATGCCCATTCGGAGAAGGAGCGGGCCACTCCCACCTACAAGCGGGGCTTCGGCTTCTACCCGCTCATGGCCTACCTCGATGCCACAGGCGAGGCCCTGGCCGGGATGCTGCGTCAGGGCAACGCCGGATCGGGCACGGCCGAAGACCACGTCGTCGTGCTCGACGCCGCACTACGTCAGTTGCCCGTCGACCCCCACACCGACGAGGTCATTCTTCGCACCGACGCCGGCGGCACCTCCCACGCATTGGCTGACGCCTGCCGAGAGCGGGGTGTTCGCTTCGTCGGCGGAGTCCCTCTGCGCACCGAGGTGGCAAAGACGATCATGGCCCTCCCGAAGAACCGCTGGAGGCGGGGCATTTCGGCCGACGGGACCGACGAGCGTGACACCGGGGAGGTGGCCGAGATCACCGACCTGGTGGACATGAGACGTTGGCCCGTCGGCACGCGCATGCTCATCCGGCGCGAAGAGCCCCATCCCGGGGCCCAACTCACGTTCACCGACGTCGAGGGCTATCGCTTCCAGGTCTTCGTGACCGACCTCGAAGGCCCCGACATCTGTTTCTTGGAAGCGCTCTACCGGGGCCGGGGACGTTGCGAGTGCCGCATCCGCGACACCAAGGACACCGGCCTCGCCCATCTCCCCTCGGCCAGCTTCGCCATCAACACCGCCTGGCTCACCACCGTGCTCATGGCCTCGGACCTCCTGGCCTGGACGAAGGGGCTCTGCCTCGACGGCGAGCTGGCCCGAGCCGAACCCAAGCGCCTGCGCTACACACTGCTGCACACGGCGGGTGTCCTCGTCCGTTCGGCCCGGCACACCACTCTGCGCATCGCCGAGAACTGGCCCTGGGCCGACGATCTCGTCGATGCCTTCGCCCGGCTGCCCGGCTGGGTGGCCGTCACCTGAACTTCGAGTCGTCCGAAAGCGCCGATCGACCGAACGTTCTCCCCGCACGCCTCGATATCAGCCACGAGTCGTGCCGAACCAACGAGGCGACGCAAAGGAGCTAATCCAAACCGCCCTCACCGCCCACCGGGAGGAACGTCCCGCGTCGCAACCATCGTCATTGGGTTGCAGAGGGCTGACCACCAGTTACTGAAAGGTCTGGGTTAACAGAAGGTGGCGCAAACGGGATCCCAGCCTTCCGGCACCCGCACTGTGCACAAGTCAGCGCACCGACATGCTCAGGTCACGCATCAGCCGAGCCATGTGGTCCCTCGCAAGGTTTGAAAGCGAGTCATCTGGCCACCCCTGAGCGGAGGAGGTGGGATTCGAACCCACGGTGACCTTGCGACCACAACGGTTTTCGAGACCGTCCGATTCGTCCGCTCTCGCACTCCTCCAAGTGCCCGACGAGGCTAGTCCGTCCATTCGAACCCAGACGCCGCCCTCAGCGGAGACGGGCGAAGAAACGCGCCAGAAGGAGACCGGACTCGTCAGCCAGGATCCCCCCGGTCACCGGGAGCTCGTGGTTGAGTCGCGGGTCGCAGCACAGCTGGTAGAGCGATCCACAGGCACCCGCCTTCGGATCGGCGGCCCCGAACACGAGGCGCCCGGTCCGCGACGTCACGAGGGCGCCGGCGCACATCGAACACGGCTCGAGCGTCACCACCAGAGTCACCTCGGTGAGCCGCCAGCTCGCCAGTGCCTGTGCCGCATCGCGCAGGGCGAGGATCTCGGCGTGGGCGGTGGGGTCCTGGCTCAGCTCCCGTTCGTTGTGGCGCGAGGCGATCACCCGGCCGTCAATCAGAGCCACCGCACCGACGGGGACATCGCCGTGGACCAGGGCCGCCTCGGCCTCGACCAAGGCCAGGTGCATGGCGTCGGCGTCGTCCACCGCGCCACGGTAGGGCAGACGGAGGGCAGGCGCCGCTCCTGCCCGCCGCCTCCCCTTGCGGCGGAGGAGGTGGGATTTGAACCCACGGTGAGTTTCCCCACACACGATTTCCAATCGTGCCGATTCGGCCGCTCTCGCACTCCTCCGGAGGCTGCCCGCCCGCAGCAGCAGGGAGGCTATCGTCTCGGCCGGACCGCCTCGGTGCTCCGTGCGGCGGCCGGGTCCTGCGCAACGGGCGCCCGTGAACCGAGTCAGGGCCGGAAGGCAGCAGCTCTCAGCGGTGCCGTCCGTGTGCCGTAGCAAACCTGGCCGTCGCACCGAACACCGATCCGTGCCCGTTTTCGGGCCGATCCTCCACCGGTAGGCTGCGGCCGTGGCCCCCGAAGGCGACACTCCGTACCAGTCGCTCTACCGGCGCTTCCGCCCCCAGCGCTTCGCGGAAGTGCTCGGGCAGGAACACATCAGCCTGGCTCTGCACAACGCCGTGCGCGACAACAGGGTGGGCCACGCTTATCTGTTCAGCGGGCCCCGGGGCACGGGCAAGACGTCGACGGCCCGCATCTTGGCCAAGGCCCTCAATTGCGCCGCACCCGTCGAGGGCGAGCCGTGCGGAGTCTGTGACTCCTGCGTGGAGATCGCCCGGGGGACATCTCTCGATGTGCACGAGCTCGACGCCGCCTCGAACAACGGCGTCGACGCCATGAGGGAGCTGGTGTCCCATGCCGCGCTGGGAACGCCGGGCCGGTGGAAGGTCTACATCGTCGACGAGGTCCACATGCTCTCGACGGCCGCCTCCAACGCCTTGCTCAAGACCTTGGAGGAGCCCCCCGGTCACGTGGTCTTCGTTCTGGCCACCACCGAGGCCCAGAAAGTCCTGCCCACGATCCGCAGCCGCACCCAGCACTTCGAATTCAGGCTTCTCGGACCGGACACGCTCGTCGATCTCCTCCGCAAGATCCGTGACGAGGCCGGTCTCGACCTGGAGGACGAATCGATCGACGCCGCGGTGCGCCGTGGCCGGGGATCGGCCCGCGACGCCTTGTCGGCTCTGGACCAGGTGGCGGCGGGTGGCGCCGTCGACGACGAACTGGTCGTGATGGCGGCGCTGGCCGACGCCCTGGCCGAGCGCGATCCCGGACGGGCCCTCGTCTGTGTGGCCGAGGCGTCGGAGGCCGGCCACGACATGGCCCAATTGGCCGGCGCCCTGGCCGATCATCTCCGCCAGGCCTTCCTCGCCTCGGTGGCCCCCGACCTGGTGGCGGTGCCGGGCACCGAGCGCGCCCAGGTGGAGGAGCTGGCCCGCAAGATGGGACTGCCGGCCGTCGTCCGGCACATGGAGATCCTGGGCAAGGCTCAGGTCGACATGCGTGAGGCGCCCGATCCCCGGGTCCACCTCGAGGTGGTGTTGATCCGGCTCACCCATCCCGAAGCCGATGATTCGCCCGCCGCCCTGCTCGAGAGGATCGAACGGCTCGAACGGGCCCAGGGCAGTGGCGTACCGCCCGACAGCGGCGCCCCCGACGCCGGCAAGCCGGCGGCCACGCCATCGCCAGCGGTGGTGCCCCCGGCCCCAACGGGTCGCCGGACGAAAGCCGAAAAGCCGTCGTCGGCATCCGCCGCCGCTCCGACATCGGAGACGACTCCCATCGATCCGCCTCTCTCCGACGACTCCGACGTCACCGGGCCCGAACAGGCCCGCCGGGCTCTCGGGGCGCTTCGGAAAACAGCCGACCGCGTACCCGGCCGACGAGCGGCGTCCGCCTCGTCGGACCCCGGGTCCGATCGGCCCCCTCCGCCCGATGCCATGCCGGTGCCCGAGGCGATACCCGTGTCCGCTCCCGCTCCCGCTCCTGCTCCCGCTCCGGTGAACGGTGGAGCGAGGGGCGCCGGCAGAGAGGTGTCGAGAGACGAACTGGTCCAATTGTGGGGCGACGAACTGCTCGCCTCGTTGCCCAATCGCGCCCGCGCCCGATTCCGCGTCGGCCGCTTCGTGGCCGTCGACGGTGGCACCGCCGTCTTCGCTCTTCCGAACGAGACCCACCGGTCCTATTGCGAAGACGTCCGGGTCGAGGTGGAGACGGCTCTCGGGAGTCATTTCGGCACCCCGGTGCCGCTGCGGTTGGTGGTCGACGACGACGCCGACGGCGATGCCCCGACACGTTCGGCGCCGCCCATGCCAGGTGGGTCGCCCGGTGCCGCACCGGTGCCCGCCGCCGAGGTCGAACACGACGATGGCCACCATGACCTCCTCGACCCGACCGTTCTGGCGGCCCAGACAGAGCCGGCCGGAACCGGGCTCTCGCCCGAGGAGCTCTTGAAGCAAGCCTTCCCCGGCGCCGAGGAGGTCTAGGACCGTGTACACGGCCTCCTTGCAGTCTCTGGTGGACGAGCTCGGGCGCCTTCCCGGTATCGGACCCAAGTCCGCCCAGCGCCTGGCCTTCCATATCCTGAAGGTCGCCAACGAGGACGCCCTCCGACTGGCCGAGGCCATCGTCGCCGTCAAGGAGCACACCACCCTGTGCCCGCTTTGCTTCAACGTGGCCGAAGGGGATCTCTGCACGATCTGCAACGACCCACGGCGCGACGCCACCATCCTCTGTGTGGTCGAGGATCCCCGCGACATCGTGGCCGTCGAGAAGACCCAGGAGTTCCGCGGCCGCTATCACGTTCTGCACGGTTCACTCAATCCCATCGAGGGCGTCGGTCCCGATCAGCTGCGCGTCCGCGAGCTCCTGGCCCGGCTCGAGGGCGAGGGCGTGACCGAGGTCATCCTGTGCACCAATCCCAACCTCGAGGGTGAGGCCACGGCGATGTATCTGGCCCGGCTCCTGAAGCCCCTGGAGCTGTCGGTGACCCGCATCGCCAGTGGGCTGCCGGTGGGCGGCGATCTCGAGTACGCCGACGAACTGACACTCGGCCGGGCCCTCGAGGGCCGGCGCCAGGTGGATGCCTGACGGACGGCGCCGGCGTCAGTCCCAGAGCCGGGGCTGGTCCGGCTCGCCGCCCAGAGCGAAGTAGCCGGGGACCTCATCGGTGGCGGTATCGAGGTAGATCTTGGCCTCCGGCGGCTGAGCGAACCGACCGTGGCTCCATCGGACCTCGACGTGACCTTCGACCGAACGCTCCTTGGCCGTGTCCCGCTCCCGGTAAGTCACCGACCAATCCACCTGGGGCTGGCCGGCACTCCCCGGACCGATGTCGAGATCGAGGAATTCGAAGGCCTGGCGCCAGTCCCAGGGGCTGGCCACCCGCAGTCGCAACGACCGCTTGGCGTCGGCCCCCAGCAAGAAGTAGGTGGCGTTCCCGATGCGCAGAAGCCTCCACGCCTGACGTTCCTGGGAGCGCTGCAACGTCACGTTGTCCCGCCAACGCTCGGCCGACGCCACGCTGACCCGATGGCACAGAGCCGCGTAGAGGACCCGGGCCTCGGGCGGATACGACCGTCCCGGGAGACCTCGTCGTAGTCGCTGCCGGTCGACCGCCGTCAGGTCGGCGGGATCGGCGGGAAGATCATCGAGGCCCGTGGCTGTCCGGCAGGCGGCGTACAGGGCCCGGTACTCGTCGGGCGCCGTCCGCATGTACCAGTCGGTCTGTTCCCAGTCCCCGGTCGTGGCCAGCAGCCCGTCGAAGAGCCGGGCCGGTGACGGGTTGGCGATGTTGCGCGACAGGTACTTGCAGCTGACCAGGTACACGTGGTCGATGCGCAGGTCGACCGGGGCCACCTCGTCACCCGGTGGCCGACGTCCTCCCGTCCACTCGACCAACCGGGGCGGCCGTCGCCTCAACGCGTCGGGTGCTTGGAGAAAGGCACGACCGTTGGCGAAGGCGGTGGCGAATTCGTCCGTCCATGCCCCTTGGCTGTGAAGCTCGCTCAGACGCGACCACGTGGCGTCGGTGATGGCGAGCTCTTCCGGGCGCGCCTCGAGGGCAGCCCGGACATCCGCGTAGGAGAACATGCCCAGGGCGGTGGCCAGTTCGGTGACCGTCGTGCGGTCATCGGGCACGGAGCCTCATCCCGCCGCGACGGGGCCCTTCGATGCGTAGGTGCGCAACCGCAGGCGATCGACGGCCGATTCCATCTCGATGACATCGAAGACGGCGCCGAAACGGTCGGAACCGGCTCTCTGTCTGAGCGTGCGCAGAGCCTGATCGCCGGCGCTGCCCGCCACCGGCGCGTCGGTGGTGATGAGAACGAAGGGGATGTCGGGATGCGAGGCCCGCAGGACGGCGGCTTTCCCCAGCGCCTTCCACAGGGTGTCGGTCCGCCGCAGTCCCGCCCGCGTGCTCGTGAACGCCCCCGAGACATCGAAGTACCACCGCTGCCCCGTGCCGTCGACGCCCGACAAGCTGACCTCGATACCGTGACCGGCCTTCACCCCGGTGGCCACCTCGACGAAGCCGCAGTGATCGAGCAGCTCCTGTGCCAGCTCCCGCGCCTTATGCCCTTGGCGCAGGGCGCGCGCCACCACCTCGGTGCCATCGTCCTTCTGGGGCCGTTTGGCGGCCGACGCCGGTCGGCGCGACGTCCGCCTCGCTCGTTCGACCGGGACCGCCTCGTGCATGCGCAGGTCCTGTTCGGCCCGGATCCGTTGCTCGGAGATCTCCACGTAGGCCGTCTCGGTGTCATAGCCCACGAACCGCCGTCCCGTCCGCACGGCCGCCACCCCCGTCGTCCCCGATCCCATGAACGGGTCGAGGACGAGATCGTCGCGATAGGTGTAGAGCTCGATCAGACGGAGCGGAAGCTCCACCGGGAACGGGGCCGGATGCCCCACCCGGGTGGCCCTCTCGGCCGCCATCTCCCACACGTCGGTGGTGGCCTCGATGAACTCGTCCTTGGACACCGAGATCTCGGCCGGCAGCCCGAGCGACGTTCGCCGCTGGCGGTTGACGGCGCGGTCGAACCGGCCCTTGCTGGCGATGATGACCCGTTCGGTGACGTCACGCAGGACCGGGTTGGCCGGGCTCTGGAACGATCCCCAGGCGCACGATCCGCTGGCCCCCCGTGCTTTCAACCAGATGACCTCGCCCCGGAGCAGGAGCCCGAGTTCGTCCTGGAGGATCCCGATGACGTCGGCCGACAGCGACCGGTACGGCTTGCGGCCCAGGTTGGCCACATTGACGGCGATCCGCCCGCCCGGCTCGAGCGTCCGCACCGATTCGGCGAACACGGCCGTGAGCATCTCGAGGTACTCGAAGTAGCTGGCCGGAACGTGTCCCTCGCCCAGCGCCTCTTCGTACTCCTTGCCGGCGAAGTAGGGCGGGGAGGTGACGACGAGGGCGACCGAGGCGTCCTCCACCTCGTCCATGGCCCGGGCGTCGCCCAGGATGGGCTTCTCGGCGATGGGGGACCGGACGACGTTCTCGTCAGAGCTGACGACGGGCGGCGTGAAGCGGTTGTAGAACCCGCTGGCGTCGTGGCTCTCGCGGCGACCGACCCCGAAGGCCGAGGTAGAGGTGGGCTTGCGGCGGGTCATCGTTCAATCATGCGGTCGATTGATAGTAGGGCCTATCGCAGGTCACGTGGCGCGATTACGCCACTACCGCGTGAGGAGCCGACCCGGCCCCGAACTGCACTTCTCCCGCCTCACCGAGCTGGTCGGGAACTGAGAGAGCCGGTTTGTGTCGTCTGCTCTTGGCCACCGGTCGGGTGAGAAGCGGGCTCCCGGCCTCCTTCCAGCGTGTATCGGCTGCCTGTCCGCGGGCGGTGAGCACCTGAGCGGCGTTCACGTCGGCATGTTCGGCGTGGCCGCAGCACAGACAGGTGAAGCAGCTGCGCACGCGGTTGGCGGCCTCTGTATGCCCGCAGGCCGCACATTGGCGCGATGAGTTCTTCGGGTCCACCTTCCAGACCCTGCGTCCGGCTTCCTCCGCCTTGACACAGATCCAGTAGGCGAGCCGTCCGAGGGCGGCATCCTGCAGGCTGCGGTTGAGGCCCTTCTTCTGGGCGACTCCTTTCCCGGGCGAGCCCACGGTCCCCCTGGCCGATTTCGTCATCTTGAGCAGATTGAGGTCCTCCAGGCCGATCACGCCGTAGCAGGCGACGATCGAGATAGCGCAGTGACGAGCCCAGTTCTCGGAACGATGATGGGCCTTCCGATAGGCCTTGGCCATGGCTTTGTTGGCCCGTGTCCATCCGGGAGAGTACGGGGAGTGCCGCTCGCGTTCTCGGCTCCAGGCGGCGATCTCTCGGCGGGCCTGGCGCAGAAACGCAGGACACGTGAGCAGGGTCCCGTCGGGCAAGGCGGCGGTGACCCAGATGCCTCGGTCGACCCCGCCCACCTGGTCGTTTCTCGCCAGGCGACGGGCCTTCACCCCGCGAAAGGCGACGGTCGCCCGCCAGGCGCCCGAGGCGGTCTTCGTGATGCTCAAGGTGCGGGCCTCGCCCCCCCGGTCGATCAGGCGCCTCAGCTGGCGGACGGCCTTGTTCGACAGAGCGATCTCGCCCACCCCCTGGAGGTAGAGGGTCGGCTGGGTGCGCCCCGTGGAATGTGTGATTCCTATGCCTTTGAGGGCCCAGTTAACCGGCTCGTCGTACATGACGGTGCGGAACCTCCGGCCGGACTTGAAACGCGGATAGCCCGGGGTCTGGCCCTCTGTGGTGCGGCGGTAGAACCCGGCGAAGGCCTCGTCGACGCGTGAGATGGCTCCGCGCACCGGTTGA
>Ga0182024_10001119_pt1 | contig 69349 bp, 65 predicted proteins | sample P32metaG_FD_120480 | JGI IMG/M metagenome (GOLD analysis project Ga0182024, IMG submission 120480) | Permafrost microbial communities from Stordalen Mire, Sweden - P3-2 metaG (Illumina Assembly) | ecosystem: Environmental > Terrestrial > Soil > Wetlands > Permafrost | place: Sweden: Stordalen...
GCTCGGCGCCTGGCCGACGCCCTGGGGCTCGAAGGGATCGGCAACACCGAGAAGCGCGTGCCCGACGAGACCTTTCTGGCGGCGGGCGTGAAGCCGATGGGTGAGCTGTGGGCGGCGATGCTCGACACCAAGGAGTCCTGGGACTCCCTCATCCGCCTGCACGCGCCGGACGAGCGCACCCGGGACGAGATCCTCTCCAACCCCCTGTACCGCAACATCTCGTCGCGCTTCGTCCAGAGCCACGACTACATCGCCATGGAGCGCCTGTTCGAGATCCACTCGGACGGCAACTACGACCTCATCGTCGTCGACACCCCGCCCACGCGCAATGCACTCGACTTCCTCGACGCCCCCGAGCGCATGGCGGAGTTCTTCTCGAGCCGCTTGCTGCGCTGGCTCATCGTGCCGTACCGCTCCAAACTCGTGAACTTCGCTTCGAAACCCTTCTACCAGGTCGCCGACCGGATCCTCGGAACCCAGTTCCTCGAGGACGTCGCGCAGTTCTTCATCCTCTTCCAGTCCATGTACGACGGATTCGTCGAACGGGCGCGCTCGGTCCACCGTCTCATGGCGGACCGTCGCACCTCGTTCATCGTGGTGTCGACGCTCGAGGCCGTGCCGTTGCGCGAGGCGGAGTTCTTCGCACAAGCCCTCAAGGACCGGCGTCTGCATCTCGGCGCCATCGTCCTCAACAAGGTGCTCCCCGCCTACCTGCGTGATCCCCAGGGCGAGGCCGTCGCCGAGAAACTGCGTGACCGCGCCGACGAACTTGCCGATGCCATGGGCCCCATGGTCCATTCGGGTGATGTGAGCCAGATTCGGCGAGTGCTCTCCGAAGTGGGCCGGAGCTATCTCGACTACCGGGTGGTGGCGCAGCGCGAAGCCGAGCAGCAGGCGGAGCTGGCCACCGTGCCCGAGGCTCTGGTGAGCGTGCCCTACTTCGAGACAGACGTCTATGACCTCGCCGGCCTTCTGCGCCTCGGCGAGCAGCTGTGGGGCTCGTGACGACGGCAGGCCAGCCCCGTTTCAGGGGTAGTTCCCGCCGCCCTCGGCGTGTTGCTTGGCGATGTACATGGCGGTGTCGGCCCGGCCGAGCAGGGTGGCCGCGGTGTCGCCGGGCCCCGGATGGGCGAGGCCCACGCTGGCGGTGAGTCGGAACGTTCCCTCGGGTAGCTCGATGGGGCGTTGGATGCCCTCGGCCAGTCGTGCCGCCAGCGCCCGCAGCTCCTCGGGGTCGCGGATCGCCGCCACCACCACGAACTCGTCGCCCCCGTAACGCGCCACGACGTCACCCTTGCGCACCGAGGACTCGAGGCGTGACGCGACGCGTCGGAGGATCTCGTCGCCGGTGGCCCGGCCGTGCTCGTCGTTGATGGGGCGGAACCCATTGAGGTCGATGAACACCACCGCGGTTGAGGGATTGCCGAGACATCGTTCGACATGGGCCCGAAGCGTGACCCGATTGGCGAGGCCCGTCAGGGGGTCGAACGTCGTGAGCTCGTCCAGGGCGTCCCTGGTGGCGCGGAGTTGCGTGATGTCGTGGCCCGACACCACGAGCCCCTGCACGGTGGGGTCGTCGAGGAGGTTCACGATGCTCAACTCGAAGGGCACGGATTCGTCACCGCCGCGGCGCATGAGGTCGACCTCGACGACGGTGGGCGACCGGTTGAACGACGGCACGTCGATGGAGCGCGACAGCGCCGCGGCCAGACTGCCCTGATCGTGGACAGCGACGAACTCGACGAGCGGCCGACCCTCGACGAGCTCCTGGTCATGTCCGAGCAGTCTCGTGATGGCGGCGGACACCGACTCGACGCGCCCCACGCCGTCCAACAACATGATGACGCTGGCGGCGTTGTGCACGACGGCCCGGAATCTCCCGACCTCGTCGTTGGCGATCTCCCAACGCCGTCGCTCGGTCAGGTCGCGCAGGCACAGCACCAGGCCGCCGACCGCGGGCCGGTCGAGGAGGTTGGCCCCGATGACCTCGACGAGCTTCCACCCTCCCGGAGCCCGCACGCGGAGCTCGATGGGTGTCCCCACCGTCTTGCCCTGGATACTCGTCAATGCCACCGCCGCCACTGCTCGGTCGTCGGGGTGGAGGAACTCGAGCGCGTCGGCCCCGGCCAGGCGCGTGCTGTCCACTCCGAACAGTCGTTCGGCGGCGTCATTCGCCCAGATCAACCGGGCCGAAGCGTCCACCACGACGACCGCGTCCGGGAGCCAGACAGCTATGTCGAGCAGGCCGCGCGATTCAATCACCAGGACTCCATCGGCTTCGCCGGCCTCTGGCCTTAGCCCTCGTGTGGGCAGGGGCCTCCACCCCTGGCTCCAGGGGCGTCCCGACCCCGTTCGAAGGGTCCCAGGTCGGCGTGCAGGCCACTCCGGGCGCCCGACCGGGAGCTTCGGGTAGGGCCCCGGCGGGAGCACCTGCCGACGGGTTCGCCCTGTTCCGGGTTCCCCCCGTGAGCCGCACCGATCGTCCCCTGCACTGTCGGGAGCGCGTCGAACCTCTCGCTCCTATTGTCCTCGGCACAAGCGCGACCCGGATTGAGCGTTTCGACGAACTCGAGCGGTCTCTGTCACTGGATCTTTGTCACTGCGTCTGTGTCCCGGAGTGGCGACGATGACGCGCGGTCGGCGCACGGCCCGGGTCGTTGTGAGCGCGGTGGGACTCTTCTCCAGCTCGCACCCTTGGCCGGAGATTGTGTTGCCCTGGATGAAGAACGGCGCTCGAGATGCCGACATGCCTGCATGATGAAGCGGCCGGAGGAGGGCGACAACGGGGCCCGACCCGGTGAGGACGCGTTGACGCCAACGAGAACGTGCGGATTCGTGTTCACGACCACGGGTCGACCGTGTGCCAACGTGGTGCCCGACGGAGTTCCGTGGTGCCGGGTCGGGCACCCTTGTGCGCCCAGCGGCCTGTCCGACCTCACGGTGGTCGCTGCTCCGGACCGTTCCGACGCGCGGCGGGGGTGCTCCTCACCCGGCGTCTTGGCTCGGCGTCCCGCCAGTCGGACTCGACGCGCCACCGAGCTGATCAGAGAGGCGATGGCGAGCGAGGACGCCGACGAGTTCGGACTGCGGGCCGAGACCGTCCTCGCCGACGCCACGACCGCATTGGCACTGCTCGGAGGGCCCGACGCCTCACCGGCGGCACGGGCTGCGGTCGTCCAGCGGTTCGGGCGGGTCGGAGCGCTGCTCGTCCTCGGGTACGAGGAGCGGGGACGGGCTCGTCATCTTGTCCCGGTGAACGGACACGGCGCGCACGAGCGGTCCGACGGCGGGGACGCGCACATCGAATCCCTGGTGCGGGACTTCGCTCTCATCGACGCACGCGCCCTGTACGGGCTCCTGTGCGAGATCGACGAGGACGACGGGTTCGCCGGGGACACCGACGGGATCGATGCACACCGGTGGCTCCATGCCACCTACGCGGTGGCGGCGCGCGACGGAACCCCCGGTGCCCACCGGGCCTACATGTGCGCGCTCGACCGGGTCATGCGCCTCGTGAGGCCGCTGGTCGCCTCGTAGGCGGTCCGTGAGGTCGGCCCCGGCGCCTACGATGCGGGCCGGAGGGAACCAACCATGACCGACATCGTCGACCCCGTGCTCGAGGCCTACGCGCTTTCCCACACCACCGCCCCCGACGAGCTCTTGCTGGCGGTGGCAGAGGAGACCCAGGCGACCCTCAGCGCGCCGCAGATGATGGTGGGAGCGCTCGAAGGTCGCTTCCTCGAGATGCTCGTCTACGCATTGCGCCCGTCCTGGGTGCTCGAGATCGGGACCTTCAGCGGTTACTCCTCGCTGTCGATGGCCGCCGGCCTCCCGCCGGGCGGTCGGATCACGACATGTGAGCTGAGCCCCGTGCACGCCGCCGCGGCCCGATCGCACATCGCCCGCAGCCCCTACGCGGACCGGCTCGAGGTGGTCGAGGGCCCCGCGCTCGAAACCGTCGCGAAACTCGACGGGCCGTTCGACTTCGTGTTCATCGACGCCGACAAGACCAATTACATGGCGTACTACGAGGCGGTCCTGCCCAAACTCGCGCCCGGGGGGCTCATCGCGGCCGACAACACCTTGTGGAGCGGGGGAGTCGTGAACGACGGCGACCAGTCCGACGACACCCGCGCCATCCGCGCCTTCAACGACGCCGTGGTGGCCGACGGGCGCGTCGTGTGCGTGCAGACGACGGTCCGAGACGGCGTCACGCTCATCCGGCCCGTGTCATCCTCCGCCCCGGGCGGCGGGTGACAGCGACGAGAGCCCGGCCCGCTCCATGCTCGACTACCACCTGCACCTCTGGCCCCACGGCCAGCGCGACGCGGCTCCCACTCTCGAGCAGGTGGCCGATTACTGCGAGAGCGCACGGGAGGCGGGTGTCCATGAGGTTGCCCTCACCGAGCATCTCTTTCGGTTCCGCCAGGCCGACCGGTTGCTCCGCGGCTTCTGGGACGACGAGCCCGACGCCGCCCTCCGTGCATCGATGGCCGATTACTGGGACGAGCACGCTCGCGCCGACCTCGACGCCTACGTCGAGTGCGTGCTGGCGGCCAAGGCGGCGGGCTTGCCCGTCGTGCTCGGGTTGGAGGTCGACTACTACCGCGGCCGGATGGACGACGTCGCCGCATTGCTGGCCGGCTATCCCTTCGACGTGTTGCTGGGATCGGTCCATTGGATCGGGACGTGGCGGTTCGACGACGTCGACGACGACGTCTCGATGGCGCAGTGGTCGGTTCGCGACGTCGACACGGCGTGGGGCGACTACGTGACCGCCATCGAGGAGCTCGCCGCCACCGGCACGTGCGATGTGCTCGCGCACCCCGACCTCGTGAAAGCGGCCGGGCACCGGCCCGTGGCCCCCGAGGAGTGCTGGGACCGGCTGGTCGAAGCGGCGCTGCGCTCGGGGATGGCGGCCGAGCTCTCGTCAGCGGGATGGCGCAAGCCCGCCGACGAGGCCTATCCCGCCCCGGCGTTGCTGTCACGGTTCGCGGCGAGAGGTGTCCCGCTCACGACGGCGTCCGATGCCCATCGGCTCGCTGACGTCGCGCACCGCACGACGGATCTCGCCCGCATGCTCGATGCCGTGGACGTGAGCTCACTACGCGCCTTCCGGGACCGTCGTGGTGTGGACGTTCCCCTCGCGACCGCGGCACCCACGCCATGAAGACACCGGGCGAGCTCGCTGCCCTTCACACCGGGCTCGACGCGGCCAGCCTCGATCACCTGCAGCGCCTGCTCGGGTCATGGGGGGTGCTCTCGGACCTTTCATTCTCGGACCTGTTGCTCGTGGCGCCGGTCCGGGGGACCGCCGGGGCGCAGCTCATCGTGCTCGGACAGATTCGCCCCACCACGTGGGCGACGCTCCTGCGCGTCGACCTCGTGGGCCAGATCGTCGAGAGCTCGGACTGGCCGGTGGTGACCGAAGCCCTCCAGGCGGGGACGATGTCGTCGGGTCTGGCCGTGATCCCCGTGCCGGTCCGGGTCCGGATGGCTTCGGCCGATCCGGACCCGCGCGACACCGGAGAGGTGCCCGCTGTGCCCGACACCGCCCAGCTCGAATGTGTGCCCGTGCGCCACGGTGGCGATCCCGTCGCCGTCGTCGTCCGCGTGGCACCTCTCGAGGACCGCAGGCCTGGGCGCCTCGAACGCGAGTACCGCGACCTCTATCGGCGATTGGCCCACATGGTGGCCAGCGGCGACTTCCCGTTCATGGGCGAGGACTACACGACCGAGGACGCTCCCCGGGTCGGTGACGGCCTCGTGCGGGTCGAGCCCGACGGACAGGTCCGGTACGCGTCACCGAACGCGATGAGCGCACTGCACCGCATGGGTGTGAGTGACGTGGTCGAGGGCCGGCGCCTGTCGGAACTCGGGATCGACGACGCCGCGCTCGACTGGGCGTTGCGCGCCGGGTGCCCTGTCACCGAGGAGGTCGAACGCCGACCCGACGTCATCGTCCTGATGCAGTGCACGCCTCTGCTCGAACAAGAGACCGTCACCGGGGCCATGGTCCTGCTGCGCGACGTGACGGACCTACGCCGCCTGGACCGTCTGTTGCTGTCGAAGGACGCGGCCATCCGTGAGGTGCACCACCGGGTGAAGAACAACCTGCAGACGATCTCGTCGTTGCTCCGGCTTCAGGCTCGACGACTCGAGCCCGGCAAAGGCCAGGAGGCGCTCCGCGAAGCCGAGCGCCGGGTCCGGTCGATCGCACTGGTCCACGAGATCCTGTCGCGCGAGCCCGGCGACGAGGTCCCCTTCGACGAGATCGTCGGTTCACTGGTCCGGATGGCCGAAGACTCCGTGGTGTCGGGGGACAACATCGGGATCCGCGTGACCGGCGATGTGGGAGAAGTAGCAGCCGACGTCGCCACGCCTCTCGCCGTGGTGCTGGCCGAGTTGTTGCAGAATGCCGTCGAGCATGCCTTCCCGTCCGTTGGCGGCGACTCGGTGTTCATCGGCAGCAGCGACGGTGAGGCGGTCGGCCACGTGGAGCTCGTGTTGGCCAGTGACGCCGATCACCTCACCTTGCAGGTTCGCGACGACGGGTGCGGGCTCCCCGAGGGCTTCGACATCGACCACACGACCAGCCTCGGGCTCTCGATCGTCCGGGACCTCGTCACCAGCCAACTCGGGGGCTCCATCGTCATGCAGAGCAACGGTGGGACCCTGGTGACCATCGATCTCCCGGTCCAGAAATCCTCGAACGACGCCGCTTCTCTCTGAAATCTTCCCGGCGGTGCAAGATTCTCGCCCCGTCGTGCGTCTAACCACGCGATGGCGTCGCATGCGGAGGTCGTGATGACCGAGTCGGGCCCGGACGAGCCTGATTCGCGCGCCACGGGCTCAGAAGAGCTTTCCGCAGACGACGCCGGGACCCGTGACCGGGCCGCCTCGGCCGGATCTCCGGAGGGGTCTTCCTTCGGCGACCTGTACCTGCGGACCTTCCCAGGGATGGTGCGCCTGGCACGCGTCCTCGTCGACTCGCCCGAGATCGCCGAAGATCTGGTCCAAGACGCCTTCGTGCACCTGCACCGACACTGGGGAGGTGTCCGGGACCCCGGTTCGTACCTGCATCGCTCGGTCGTGAACGCCTGTCGTTCCCATCACCGGCGCGCCTGGCGCGAGCGTTCCCGGCTGCCGAGGTCCGACGGCCCTTCTTCTTCGGTCGAGACGACAGGGCCGGGCCACGGCGCAGGGCGAGACGTCGTCGACGGTGCCGTCGAACAAGGGCGATCCGACGACGCCGATGTCCTGGGCGCGGCGCTCGCCACCCTGCCGTACCGCCAACGCGCCGCCTTGGTGCTCCGGTACTACTCGGACCTGCCCGACGCGGAGATCGCCGTCGCCCTGGGGTGCCGACCCGGGACGGTGGCGTCGCTCGTGCATCGAGGACTCGAACGCCTGCGAGAGGTGGTTGACCATGACTGACGACAACACGTCCTCATTCCGGGGCGCGCCGGAGATCGAAGCGCGTCTGCGCCACGCCCTGGTCGCAAAGGCCGGCGACGAGCCCGTTCACGGTGCCGACTGGGGTGATCTGGCCGGCCGCTTGGCGTCCTCGACACGTCGGCGCCAACGGGTCCTGACGGGTGTGGCCGGGCTGGCGCTCTTCGTCGGCGCTGCCGGCGGGTACCTCGGTGAGGCCGCCGCCTCGCCGGGCCCGGTGGCGGCCCGAGCGACGGGGTCCAAGGTGCCGGCAGGCGGCTCGGCGGCATCAGGAGAAGCCACGCCGTCGCGGCCGTCCGCCGGTGCGATCGCGGCGTGCCCGGAGTCTTCGGGTGGCGCGTCGGGCACATCGTCGACGGTCGTCGGGTCGGACACGCGCCTGTTCATCCGAACCACCACCGACGGCGTGACCATCCGCGTGTACGGGGACGACCAGAGCGGCCTTTCGTGCTTCGTGTCCCCGGCCCCGGGAGCGGGGTCCGGTACCGGTACGAACGCGTCGACCGGATCGACGGGATCGACGGGATCGACGGGATCGACGGGATCGACGGGATCGACGGGATCGACGATCATGCCGCTTCTCCCCACGGGTCAAGACGTGACGATCGAGATGTCCGACGCTGACGCCGTGGGACAGGGCGCCATCTCGTCACCGCAGTGCGTCGTCTCACCCGAAGGTGGGGCCGGATCAGGCTCAGACACCGGAGGGGGCACCGGCACCCAATCGGGATCGGGCCCAGCGCTTCCCACCGTAGGAAGCGACGTCCCGGTCGTGACCCCGGCGACAACGGCGACGACCGCCACGACCTCACCGCCCACGACCGCGCCGACCGCGAGCGTGCCCCCGCCGACCTCGACTCCTCCGACCGCGAGCGTGCCCTCGGCCCTCGTTCCAGGGGTCTTCGGAGTGAGTGAAGGTGACCCCGTGTGGTGGGTGGCGGTCGAGGTTCCCAGCGACGTGAGCTCGGTGCAGATGACCTTCCCCGACGGGGCCACCGACCAGATGGCGCCGGTGGGCGGCATCGCCGTTCTCGCCCACCGCGTGACCGCGGGCGTGGCGACGGCGCAGTCCGGGCCCTATGACGTGCGGGGCAGCCTGCAGCTCCTCGGTGCCGACGGCGGAGTCCTCGACACGCTCACCCTGCCCCAGGCGGGCTCAGCCGTACCGGTGCCGCTTCCCTCGCCAGGGACGACGCCCCTCGAGGGAGGGACCAAGACGGTGACGCCGGGAGTGATCGTGCAGTGCCCGCCGACGGCGCTCACGCCGCAGGCTCAGTCGTCGACCTCGACCGAGAAGCGGTAGCCGATCCCGCGCACGGTGTGGAGCCAGCGCGGGTTGCCGGCGTCGGGCTCGAGCTTGAGTCGTAGCCGGCGGATGTGCTCGGTGACCGTCGCCGGGTCCTGCCACTCCTGGGTCGATCCCCACACGTGCTCGAGCAGCTCTTCGCGCGTGAAGACCTGGTCCGGTGTGGCAGCGAGAAAGGCCAGGAGATCGAATTCCTTGGGCGTGAGGTCGATGGCCATTCCGCTCACCATGACCCGGTGTGCGGCGCGGTCGATGACAAGCCCGTCGTGCTCGATCTGGTTCGTCGTCGGCGTCGGTTGCCCCCGGCGCAACACCGCACGGATGCGGGCGTCGAGCTCAGGTAAAGAGCACGGCTTCACGACGTAGTCGTCGGCACCCAGGTTCAGGACGCGGACCCGCTCGGATTCCTCGGCACGACCGGTGAGAACGATGACCGGCAACGCGCTGTCGCGGCGCAGCCGTGCGAGCACCTCCTCACCGTCGAGGCCGGGGAGCCCGAGGTCGAGGACAACCAGGTCGTAACTGCCGAGACTTGCCTCGCGTAGCGTGCCGGGCCCGTCAGCGGCCTCGCCCACGCGGTAGCCCACTCGTTGGAGAAAGAGCCGAGTGGCGGTGCGGCTGGCCATGTCGTCCTCGGCCACCAGGACCATGTGGTCCTCGTCAGGCAACGTCACGGTCACAGCGATACCTCCGGTCGTCCGTCGTCCCGTCCTGTAGGTCGAGGTGCCCCCCACGACCGGTCCTGCATTGCGTCCTGCTCGATCGTCAGGGTCGCGCCGACGGGTGTGCCAGGCGCGAGGAACCGGGGTCCGTCCTCCCCGACGAAGACCTTCGCACCCTGTGACAACCCTTTACTCCGGCTCACCCTGCTTGGCTCCGATCTCGTAGTCCACGAGTCGCAGGAGAGCTTCCACGTCCACCGGCTTCGTCAGGTAACCCTCGACCCCGAGGTCGAGCATTTCCCTGATCCTGCTCGGCGTGGCGTCTGCGCTCACGACGACTACCTTTGTGTCGGCCAACTCAGGCACGGCCTTGAGCCGGTGCAGCAGCTCGTCACCGGGGAGATCGGGCAGGTGCAGGTCCAGAAGAACCAGGTCAGGACGGTGTTGGCGAGCCAGCTCGAGCCCCGCCCTCCCTTCTCCCGCTGAAATCAGCCTGACCCCGGGACGCTTGGCGAGGACCTGCTCGACCAGGGCGGAGTTCGAGGGATTGTCTTCGATCTGGAGCACGATCACGCCGGTCCCCACCGCCCCGGCCGGCCCTGTGCCGTTGGGCGTCCGGGTGCCGTTGGGCGTAAGGGTGCCGTTGGGCGTCCGATCGACCGCCGCACGCCGTGAGGACCGGGGCGGCGCGGCGCCGACGCGCGGCGGGTGCTTGTCGGCGATCGAGAGGTCGGCGGCGAGGAGCTCGACCCAGAACGTCGAGCCGTGACCGGGGAACGAGTCCACACCGATGACACCACCCATGACCTCGACGAGTTGTTTTGACAAGGCCAAACCGACGCCGGTCCCTTCCACCGCGGAGCGCTCGGCCCCGAGCCGCGAGAACGGCACGAACAATTGGTCCTGTTTCTCGTGCGGGATACCGGGCCCTGTGTCCCGCACCTCGAACCGCACCCGACCCTCGTCACCGGCGCTGGTGCGGAACGCCACCGAGCCACCCCGGCTGTTGTACTTCACGGCGTTGGAGCCGAGGTTGAGCAGAACCTGAAGCAAACGCTGTCGATCGGCGCGCACGCGCAGCACGCGTGACCCATCGACGTCGACCGACAGCTCGATGCCCGCCGCTTCGGCCACGGGTGCAAGCAACGTGGTGACCTCGTCGAGCACCACGCTGACCTCGACCGGCTCCGTGGACAGGCTCACCCGGCCGGCTTCGATGCGCGAGATGTCGAGCACCTCGTTGATGAGCGACAACAGGTGCCGTCCGGCCACCTGGATCTGGTCGACGCTCGACGCCTGGTCGGCGGGGAGCTCGTCCATCTCGAGCAACTGTGCGAAGCCCAGGATGGCGTTGAGAGGAGTGCGCAACTCGTGGCTCATGCGCGACAGGAATTCGCTCTTGGCCTGACTGGCGCGCTCGGCGTCCACCGATGCGTGGCGCAGTGACTGCTCGAGGTGCATCCGCTCGGTCACGTCACGCGAGATCGTCACGGTGCCCGTGACACGGCCGGTGTGGTCGAAGACGGGCCGGGCCCGGGTCTCGTAGGTGCGGAGCTCCCCGCCGGGCAGGCGACCGGTGGTCACGACGGGGTCGGGGCTCTGCTCACCCGCGATACACCGCGCCATCAGCTGGTCGAGGACGTCGCGGTCCAGGTCGTCGCGCACGGCATCGGTGGTGCCGATCACGTCCGCCAGTGGCGAGCTGCCGAGCACGACCTGTCCCGAGATGTCGCGCACGACGATGGTGTCGGGCGATGCGTGAAAGATGGACTCCAGAAGGAACCGACGCTCGTCGGCGGCTCGTTGCGCCACGTGACGCTCTGACACGTCGACGAGATAGGCGACGAGCCCCAGGAGCTCATCGCCGGGGCCCCACTCCAGGGTGTAGACCGCTTCGGCTTCCCGCCATTCCTCGGAGGACGGGTCGCGCCGGAAGCGCAGCAGGATCTCATGCCGTTCTCCGTTGCGCGTCGTCCCCTCGGTCAACGCGTCGCGCAGGTGGTCGGCCGAATCGGGATGGAAGCGTTCCATCATGCGTCCGGGTGACGCCAGGGCCTCGTCGGCCGAGATCCCGAAGAGCCGGTCGATGTTGGGGCTCGCGTACGAAAAGCGTTGGGTGGCGACGTCGTAGCGCAGCGACACGACCGGGCTGGCGGTGAGGATGTCCTCGAGCTCGCCCCGGGCGCGGTCACGTTCCTCGGCTCGCTCGCGCATCTGGGCCGTGGTGTCGAGCAGCCTCGCCGAGAGCCGGCCGATCTCGTCGCGCCCAGTCGGGACGCCGACGGGGGTCTCGCCGCGTTCGAGGTCCTCGGTGGCCCGCTCGAGACGGCGCAGGCGCCTGACGACGCCCGTGGTGAACAGCTGCGAGACCAAGACGCCTCCCGCCAGGGCGAGCACGACGGCGGCGATGGCGATGGCGGGCAGGAAGATGTTCGAGGTGTGGATGTCGGATTGCTGGCTGACGATGATGGCGCTCTCCCGGCTCGTGAGCACGGTGATGTCACTGCGGAGCTTGTCGGTCTGGACCCGGACCGATTGCAGCAGCGTTCGAACCGCCGTGGAAGATGCGGGCGATGGTCGTTGGCCATTCAGGCGGGCCAGCGCCCCCACGAGGTGGTCGCTGTCGCGCTGGATGGCTCGGCCCGACGTCTCCTCGTTCACCGAGCCGAGCGTCAGCGCCTCGAGCTGGCCGAGCTGGGGCGGGGCCGCTTTCTCGGCGCGCCCGTAGGACGTCTGGAACGCGGGGTTCCCCGTCAGGAGGTAGTCGCCGAGATCGGTCTCCTCCGACAGGAGGCTGTTCTCGAGTGTGGTGGCGGCGTCGACAACCTGTCGGGAATTGCTGGCCACGTCCTGGGCCCGGTTGTCGACGTGGGTGAACCACGACGTCGATCCGAGCACGATGAAGAGAATGGCGATGGGGACGGCGATGACCACGAGGCCCTTGGTCCGCATGGACCGGTCGACCCATCTGGTGCCGAGCCGTTGCCCACTCGACGCGTCACCCATGACGGCACCTCTCAGCGAGGAGCGGTGCCTCTCACCGGGGGGAAGTGGAGCAAGGAGAGGCTGACGTGTTCCTCGTCAATCGAGGATACCGAGGGTGCGGAGGAACCGCCCTGATACCCGGACGCGCAACGGCCCCGGATGGCTCCGGGGCCGAAATCGGTTTTGGGCGGGCTCGTCGGTGTTACGAGGCGCGTCGGCGGGCGGCGAGCCACGCCTTGCGGAGCTTGCGGCGCTCCTCCTCGGAGGTGCCACCCCAGATGCCCGACTCCTGGTTGGTGGCCAGGGCGAACTCGAGGCAGGGCTCGATGGCCTCACACGCCCGGCATACCCGCTTGGCAGCTTCGATCTGCTCGATGGCCGGGCCGGTCGTGCCGACCGGGAAGAAGAGGTCGGGTTCGGTGTACCGACAGGCAGCCACTTTGCGCCAGTCCTCGGCATCCCATTCGACCGAGCGGTTCCACATGAGTGCCACGATTTACCTCCTCCGGTACGGTGCAGTTCCGGGTGATTCTGACCGTCCGCTCCTTGTGAACCCGTTCACTTGGCTGGCCACAGGGGTTGGCCGCCACGGGAAACGGTGAATGTGAAGCTACTCCCAAGCGCTCACCCCCGCAAGCGCGAAGAAGACCCGGAGGGGCTCAAAGGCTAGGGAAGGCCCGGGAAATGATCGAAATAGGGGTAATGTGCGGGTTGACAAACCCACTCTGATCTGGGCATAATGGGTTTGTGAGATTGACTCTGGCTGAGATACGGAAGCGGGTCGAAAACGAGGCAGACGCCTACTGCGTGCTGGAGGACCTCCGCTGGCCCAACGGCTCGATCTGCCCCCACTGTGGGCACGACAAGGCCTACTTCCTGAAGCCCAAGAACGGCACCAGCCGGGCCACCGGCCCCAAGCGCACGATGAGCCAGCGCCGGGTCTGGAAGTGCGCCAAGTGCCGCAAGCAGTTCTCGGTCCTGACAGGCACGATCTTCCACGGGACGAAGGTGCCGATTGAGGTCTGGCTGATGGTCATGGTCCAGATGTGCTCGGCCAAAAACGGGATCAGCGCCCGTGAGATCGAGCGGATGCACGGCCTCACGCCAGAGACAGCCTGGTTCGTTCTCCACCGTCTCCGCGAGGCCATGAAGCGTGAGCCATTGGCCCACATGATGCGGGGCACGATCGTGGCCGACGAAACCTGGATCGGTGGCAATCCCAGGAATCGCCATGGCGGACAACGCCCCCAGGGTCGTTCCCACGGTCTTGACCGCCACGCCCCAGTCCCGGTAGTCCCAGGCGAGCGCGAAGTCCACACCGAAAAGACTCCGGTGCTCTCGCTCATCAACCCAGACACGGGCGAAGTTCGCTCACAGGTCGTCCCGAACGTCACTGGTGCCACCCTCCGCAAGTTCATGTCCGAGCACGTCGACATGGCTGGCTCAGTGCTGCACACCGACGAGGGTGGCTGGTACCGCCAGCTCGGCCAGGAGTTCATCGAACACAACGCCGTGAACCACTCGGCGGGCGAGTACGTGCGGGGCATGGTCAGCACCAACCGGGCCGAGGGCTACTTCAGCCAGCTAAAGCGCAGCCTGGACGGGACACACCACCACGTGAGCAAGACCCACCTGCCGAGGTATGTGGCCGAGTTCGACTTCCGCTACTCGACCTGCAAGATGACCGACTCGGAGCGGTTGCAGAAGATGGTCAACCAGGCTCAGGGGCGCAGGCTCAGCTATAGGCCACTCAAGGGTCGATAGAATCAGTGGAGCTAACGGGAGTTGAACCCGTCGGGCGAACTTTCCAAGGGGACTCCCGGCGACCTGCTAGCCCCGAAGGCCGAGGAGTGGTGTGGCGCTCCCGCACGATGGGAACCCACGCCACTCCCGGCCCTCTTCCTCGCCCAAAACCGCCCCGACGATGGGTGGCGATGGGAGACCAGCTACTTAAAGATTTTGGCGAGTCCTTCGGGCGTGTCGCCGCCATCCGATGATTCCTCCACCTCTCCGTACTCTGTAAGTTTGTCCATGAGCCCTTGAACGAATTCTCGATCCGTCTTGTGCTTGCTCAAGGCGAAATGCCCCACGTTGACGATCAGGGTCACCGTTCCTCCCGCCTGAAGACGGACTGTGTAAGTGTCGCCCGACGCCGCCTTCGGTTCCGCTGCCGGAGCGGGAGTTGGTTGCCGTCCAACAGGAGGCTTGCGTCTAGTTGTCCGTTTCGCCCGGCTTCCGGCAGGAGCGCCAGGACCAGAACGTGTTACAGGAAAATGAGGACTCAGGGCGATGCCAGCCATTCGTGCCGTATGGAGAAAGAACGTGGCAGCCTTCCGTCGTGTCTCGCCTGTAAACCCGAAGCTCTCCTCGAAGGAATCGAGCAGGAGCTTCTCGGTGCCGTTCTGGCGTGAAATCGCCATCTGGTCCGGATAGCGGGAAAGTACTAGGTCGTTCAGAGCGGCCCGCTTCCCGGCCTCGTCCAAGCCTACGAACCCTTGCAGGCTGGCCTGGACGGTGTTGTCTTCCTCAACAAAATCGAAGAAGCGAAGAGCGGACAGGATGGCCGCCTGGTCCGTCCCCGATTTGCTCGCAAGCATTGAACGGTCGATCTGAGGCGGAAGGGGCTTTGCGGACAGCTCTGCCAAGAACGCCCAGATCGTTTGAAAGGACATGTACGGGGGGCGCGGCCCCGGAGCCTTGGTTTCGTCCATCGTCCGCCTCCTTGTGGCAGATGCCCCCCGATGCCGAAGGAGCTTTGCTCAGTTTGCCACAAGGTCGTGCCATAAGCAAATTCCGGAAGATACTTCTTAGCCGGGGCTGTGGCAAGGGCTCATGATGGAGGTAATGGCAATCGACGTTGGCAGCATCGTGGAGGCTCGTACCGCGTCTGGAGAACTTGTTTCCATGAGGGCTATGGGAGCGCCCACGCGAGGCCGTGACTTCCCTGTTCTCTGGGTATGCACCCAGGAGGAGTGGGAGCGGGCACAGGCGTCCGGGACCGCCCCTGACGGGCTTCCTTGGCCCCTTGACGCCGTTAAAGTGCCCCAGAGCATCTAGGAGACCAGATCCGCAATGACGACCATGCAGACAGAACCGACTGCACAAACACAAGTAAACCCGACCGCACAGAGCGGAGCGACGGACCCTTCGATCGTTGTGGTTGAGGCGCGCCTGCTTCCTGAGGAGTATTCGTTGCTGGTTCAGGCAGCCGAAGAGGCTGGACTGAGCCCGAACGACTTTGTGCGGCAGGCGATCACGGATGAAGCGACAATCGTCAGGGCGGGTGGGAAGGGCTCCCAGGTCGTGGTCAAGAGTCGGTACGGGCGACCCCGAGGCGCAATCGGCTGACCCAGTGACTGTGCCACCGGCTCAGCCGCTGACCCCGAATCTCACCCCACCTCCGATTCAGCTTCCAGGTGCAATATCCCTACAGGGTGCTACGCCGACTCACCGCGTCAAAAGTCGCCCGGTCGTCGATGCCGCCAACGTCCGTGCGACCATCGCGTACGCACTCCTAGGGATTTTTGCGGGGACGATCGCCATGGCCTTCGTCTCATTTGCGACCGGCTGGGCAAAGATCTCAGACATCCGGGACTTCGTCACCCCGTTCATCACTGCCGAAGTCGGGCTTTTGGGTGCAGTAATGGGTTTCTACTACGCGACCCATGACCATCCTGCCCCATCGCCATCAGCCGCCCCTGCGGCGACGCCTGCCCCTGTCTCACCCCCCCACACACACCCGACTGGGCCAACTGGGGCTACCGGAACTACGGCAGCAGCCGGACCTACGGGAGTCTGAAGGACCATGCCAAAGAACCAGCACCACCCCTCACCAGCGGAGCGCGACGAGCGCGTGAAGCTGGACCTACCTCCTGACGAGGCAATTGCGGCGATCCTGGAGACCGGGCCGCATCCGGAGGACGAGGACAAGCCTGAAAAGGCCTCGCCCTAACCTGGTTGGATGACCGATCCAGGGTCCCTGCCGTCCGCAGACGAACCTGAGTACGAACTCCCGCTCGGCTACCGGATAATCCGGCGAATCGGACAGGGAGTCCGGGTAGTTATCAAAGCGTTTTTCATCTGGGGGACGCCTTAACCAGAGTTTCGCCGACGGGAACGCCGATCCCTCCTAGGGGGTCGGCGCAGCCGGAGGAGTGACCAGGCTGGGTAGCTCGTACACACCCTCCAGCAAGTGCTCCGTGATCGTGATGGTCAGCCTGGAGTCCTCTTCGGTGGACGACGGAAGTTCATGGTTCGCAGTGTTGCCGCGCTGGCGGATGCGATCTACAACGTCCTTCAAACCCGCGGTTATGTAGCCCTTTGCTTGCAATTCGTTCACGTACTCAACGAAATGCTTGCCGGGGTCGCTGCCAGCCTTATCGACCGCAAGGTGCATCAAAATCTTCCGGCACATCATCTCCGAGGCCGTGTAGGCCGCGACATTGTGGGCGACTCGGGCTTCTCGCCAGGCATCCTTCACGTCGTCGGGAAGGCCGCCGATCATCTTGCCGATGGGAGCCGCTGGGTAGATAGCCCCCGCTGTGGTTTTCACGCTGCCTTCCTGACAATGGGGGCAGCGGAGCCACAGAGTGGCGTTGCGGGCGTTGGCCACCTGCTGGGCCTGGTTCCCGCCCGGCCAACCCCAGACAACGTCGGCCGAAACGCCCTGACCACAGGTTCCGCAGATGATCGGCCAAACGGGCACGAGCGCATCCTCTCAGCGGGCTATGGGTTTGTCAACCCGCACATCGCCGAAATAGGGGGGACTGTCTATCTGATGCACCCATCCCGACCTAGGCGCCGATTGCGGTCTGGCTGACCATCGTGGGTAGGGATGTGCGCGGCAAAAACGCCCACTGAGCGTGGTGGCAACCCCCGATTGCGGGCCGGGTCACAGCCCTCGATAGCATCGCCCCTCATCCCAATGGGAGGTTCGGTTGTGGCGGCGACCTGGTGGAGTGTGCTGGTGGAAACCGCGGCCGACGACGGGCAGTCACCGCCGGAGATCGACGGTCTTCTCGATGTGCTGACCGATGCGCTGCACGACGAGCACTCCGGGATCGTGAGCGGCGACGCCCGCGGGTACTCGGCCCGGATCAACCTCGAAGCCACCGAGCCGGTCCACGGCGCATTGTGGGCAGTCCACATGGGCTGCGGGATCGTGGTCGATGCCGCCATGAAGGCGGGCCTGCCGGACTGGCGGGTGGTCCGGATCGAGGCCGTCCGAGACGACGCAGTGGCCCGCGAGGTGAAGCCGTAAAGACGAAGCCGTAAAGACATAGGGTTTCCCGTGCGCTCGCTGCTGGGTGTGATCGCGACCGTCGCGCTGGCAATAGGGGCGTCGCTGCTGTTCCAGTGACTTTTCGGCCACCTCTGGACCGGCGAAGCATCGATCCTTGTCGGCGTCGGCGCCGGCTTCGTCCTGGGCAGGTTCGTGTTCCGGCCCTGGGCGCGCCGCAACGTGTGAGGGTCGGCGGGGAGCTGGGGGTCGTCGAGGGCAGGGCGCCCGTCTTCCTCACCGGACGACAGGTGATTTCTCTGTGCCTTGCACAGGTGGAACCCCGCTAGGCGCTGTAGTCGGGTGGGCGTACGCTCGAATTGGGCGGTCAAGCTGATCTGCGGTTCCCCCAAGACCCCACTGGCTGGGCGCCCGATTTTTCGTAGGGAATGGGAGGCATGGGCAGCGCTCTCGACACAGTGTCCGCTGTGGCGCTGCCCATGCGCTCTCCCCTGCGACCCCGCGCATCGCCAGTTCTTCTGACCCCGGGATTGAGGCACGCGCGTCTGCACCGGCAGTTCGTGCCTATGGTGCGCCACCATGCCCTGGCCCTTGCGACGGCCGCATGACCCCGTGGCGGTGCTCGCGCACCGGGGCGGGACCGGGCCCTGGCACGAGAACACCCTCGAGGCCTTCTCGGGCGCCCTGGACCTCGGGGCCGACGGGGTGGAGCTCGACGTGCGGCGGAGCGCCGACGGAGAGCTCGTCGTGCACCACGACGCCGAGATCCCGGACGCGGGGCTCGTCCACGAACTGCGAGGTGGGCAGCTCCCGACGTGGGTCCCCACCTTGAGCCAGGCCCTGGTGGTCTGTGCCGGGTCCATCGTCAACGTGGAGATCAAGAACATCCCCACCGATCCCGGCTACGACCCCGCCGACCGGGTGGCGACCGATGTCGCCACGCTCCTCGCCGAGGGTGCAGGCCCGGCCCGACGCGGGCCCGCCCACATCGTGGTGTCCTCGTTCTGGCCCGACACCCTCGCCGCGGTGCGGGCCCGGCAAGGCGACACCCCCGACGCCACCGCGCTGGCGCTCCTCGTGCACCCCGCCCTCGACGCCTCGGCCGCCCTCGACACCGCCGCCGCGCTGGGGTGCGCCGCGCTCAACCCCCATCATTCCCAGGTGAGCGCCGAGTTGGTCGGACGGGCCCATGACCGGGGCCTGGCCGTCGCCACATGGACCGTGAACAGCCCCGACGACATCGACGCCGTGGTCGGGGCGGGGGTCGACATGGTCATCACCGACACCGTTGCGGACACCCTCGCCCACCTGGGGCGGCCCTGAGGTTTTCGGTCGGCACGGCGGTCCGGACCGCGCCGCACGCGGCGCGCGGATTGGTCGAACGGCGGGTTGTCGGGGACAATCGAGGCCATGAACGTCGTCGTCTGCGTGAAACAGATCCCTGATCCAGCCGCTCCCCAGACCCTGGACCCCCAGACCCACACCCTGGTCAGGGAGGGAAAGCTGATCATGGACGACTCCGATGCCTATGGGGTCGAGATGGGGCTGCAACTCGCCGAGGCCGCCGGGGGCGGCGAGGTCACCCTGGTCTCGATGGCCCCCGGGGGCGAGACGTCGGGGCTGCGGACCGCCCTCGCCATGGGAGCGGCCAAGGCCATCCTCGTGAGCGATGACGCGCTGAAGGGATCCGACGCGCTGTCGACCGCCAAGGTCCTCGCCAAGGCCATCGAACGGGCCCAACCCGACCTCGTCATCGCCGCCACCGAGTCCACTGACGGCTACACCGGGACCACGCCGGTCCAGGTGGCCGAGCTGCTCGGCTTCCCGTCGGTGACCTTTGCCAAGAAGGTCTCGGTCGGCGACGGCCGGGTCCATGTCGAGCGCCAGACCGAGGCTGGTTACGACGAGGTCGACTGCCCGCTCCCCGCCGTCGTGACCGTCACCGCCGGGGTCGTCGAGCCGCGCTACCCGTCGTTCAAGGGGATCATGGCGGCGAAGTCCAAGCCCGTCGACCAGCTGACGGTGGCCGACCTCGGCCTCGACGCCGGGCAGGTCGGCGCGGCCGGTGCCCGCTCGGAGGTCACCGACGTCACCGCCGCCGACGAGCGCAGCGCCGGCGAGATCGTCGTCGACGAAGGCGAGGGATACGAGAACATCGTCCGCTTCCTCGAGCAGCTCAAGCTGGTCTGAGCCGGCCCGAGCTGCACCGGCCCCACTGATCTCGCACGTACCCCAGGAGAAGAGAATGTCGATCGACAAGGTTTGGGTCCTCGCCGAGTCCGCCGAGGGCAAGCCCACCAGCACGACCCTCGAACTGCTCACCGAGGCGCGGTCCATGGGCGCCACCACCGAAGCGGTGGCGTGGGGGGCCGACACCGCCGCGGTGGCTGGGGAGCTCGGCAACTACGGCGCCACGACGGTCTACGACGTGGGTGACCTCGCCGACGCGCTGCCGGGCGCGCCGGTGGCCGGCGCCATCGCGTCGCTCGTGGCGTCGGGCAACCGACCCGACGTCATCCTCGTCCCCGCCAGCTACGACGGTCGCGACATCGCGGCGCGCCTCTCGGTGCGTCTCGACGTGCCGGTGATCACCAACGTCGTGAACCTCACGGCCGACGGCGACGAGGTCCGCTCCCAGCACGGCCTGTTCGGCGGCGCCCAGGTGGCGACGGCGCGGTTCACCGGGGACCACCCGTGGATCTTCGTGGTGCGGGCCAAGTCCTTCACGGCTGAGCCTGCCGGCGGTGCAGCGGCCCAGGTCGTCACCGCCGCGGCACCCGAGCTCGGTGCCACCAACGGGGCCAAGGTGCTCGCCCGTCACGCCGAGGAGCGCACCGGTCCGAAGCTCGACGAGGCCGAGGTCGTGGTGTCGGGGGGACGGGGTCTGGGAGGCGCCGAGCACTACGCCATGATCGAGGAGCTGGCCAAGCTGCTGCACGGCGCCGCCGGCGCCAGCCGAGCCATCGTCGACGCTGGGTGGGTGCCGTACTCGCACCAGGTCGGCCAGACGGGCAAGACCGTGAAGCCCACCGTGTACATCGCGTGCGGGATCTCGGGCGCCACCCAGCACCTCGTGGGCATGAAGGGCTCGAAGAACATCATCGCCATCAACAAGGACCAGGACGCCCCCATCTTCTCGGTGGCGGACCTCGGCATCGTCGGTGACGTCCACAAGGTCGTGCCCAAGCTGATCGAGGCCCTCAAAGCACGCAGCTGACCTGGGCGGCTCGGCCCGGTGCGCCCGAGCATCGTGACCGCACTAGCCTCCGCGGGGTTCGCTACGCCCCGTGATCCCGGGGTGCATCCTCTCTGAACAGCGGGTGACTTCCACGCATGCTGTTCCCGACGATCGACTTCGCGATCTTCTTCGCCGTGGCCTTCACGGCGAACTGGGTGCTGAACCCGTACCCGCGCCTGTGGAAGCTGGCCATGATCGCGGCGAGCTACGTGTTCTACAGCTGGTGGGACTGGCGCTTTGTGTTCCTGCTGGCGGCGGTCACGATCACCGCACACGTGGGCGCCATCGCGGTGCAGCATTTCGAGGACGACCGTCATCGGCGTGTTGCCATGGTGTGCAGTGTCGCCGCGCTCCTCGGTATCCTCGGATGGTTCAAGTACTACGGCTTCGTGGCCGTGAACGTGGACAATCTCTTCCACACCCTGGGCACGGGCAGGCTGTTGCCGCTGCTGGAGGTCACGCTGCCCGTGGGCGTGTCGTTCTTCACGTTCATGGCGCTCAGCTACGTCATCGACATCTACCGGCGCCAGCTCGAGCCGGCTCGTTTCGTCGACCTGGCCGTCTACCTGTCGTTCTTCCCGCACCTCATCGCAGGCCCCATCGTGCGGGGCGGGGAGCTGCTCCCGCAGATACGGCGCCAGCGCGACCCCGCCTCCATCGACTTCGGACGAGCGGCGTGGTTGGTGGCGGGGGGCCTGTTCAAGAAGGTCGTCATCTCGTCGTACATCGACTCCGCCATCGTCACCCCGGTGTTCTCGGCCCCGCACCAACATTCGGCGCTCGAGATCCTGTTCGCGGCGTACGGATTCGCCGTGCAGATCTACGCCGACTTCAGCGGGTACACCGACATCGCCATCGGGCTGGCCATGTTCCTAGGATTTCGGTTCCCCGACAACTTCGACGCGCCGTACACGGCGCGCAACCTCCAGGACTTCTGGCGTCGCTGGCACATGACCCTGTCGCGGTGGTTGCGCGACTACCTCTATATCCCCCTCGGGGGTGGTCGCGGCTCACGCTGGACCGTCGCCCGCAACATCATGATCACCATGGTCCTGGGCGGCCTGTGGCACGGGGCGGCGTGGACGTTCGTGGCCTGGGGCGCCATCCACGGGTCGGGGCAGGTCGTCGGTCACCTGCGCCGGTCGCGCCGGGTGGCGGCCGGGCTCGACCCCGTGCCCGACGGCAGGGTCAGGGTGTGGGTGCAGCGGTTGGTCACCTTCCACATCGTGTGCCTGGGCTGGATCTTCTTCCGGGCCGACTCGTTCTCGACCGCGACGACGCTGATCGGCCGCCTCTTCTCGGCCTGGGGCCGCGCCCCGCTGGTGACGCCCCTGGTCGTGATCACGGTCGTGGGCGCGGTGGCGTTGCAGTACCTGCCGCGGGCCGTGGGCGGCCGGGCCCAGCGCGAATTCTCCGGTCAACCCTGGGTGGTGCAAGGGGCCATACTGGGGGTCGTCCTTCTCGTCATCACGACGCTCGGACCACAGGGTGTCGCACCGTTCATCTATTACAAGTTCTGAGCCGGTCGCGAGGGCCGGCGTTCGTTTCGAGGTTCCGGGGGGCGGTTCCGAGCATGCACCTGCACACGCGGACCACATGACCGACATCCCCTCTGACCACATGAGCCCGTCCGGCCGGTCCCACTCTCGCGTGGCGACCGAGGAGCGGGGGGTGCGGCCGGCGCGCGACGACACCGGTGATGGCACCTCCGTCGTCACCGATGACGAGCTGTCCGACGGGGCGGTCCCCGTCGGACATGACGAGGCTGTCAACGCGACGCAGCACTCCGAGCGTGTCCCCGACGTGGATGAGGCCCCCGAGCGCCCGGTCCCGGGACGGGTGCACGTCAATTGGCGCCACGCCCTGCTGGCCGGCCTGGCCTGTTTCGCGGTGTGGCTCGTCCTGGACGGGCCCGCGCTCTTGCGCTCGGCCCAGGACGCGCCACTCGGCACCCGCCGCACCGTCGCCATCACGGTGCTCCGGCCCATCGCCGCGGTCTCGCACGCGCTCGGCCTGGCCCATGTCGTGGGGGAAGCCGACCGAGCCATCGGTCGCACGGGCAACACCGGAACCGGCGTGCTCCAGGTCGAAGGGCCTCCGGCTCACCGTCACCGTGCCGCCCCCTCGCTTCCTCGCCCCGTCGCGACGGCACCGCTCGCGTCGTCGTCCGCGTCCGCGTCCTCGTCGTTGCCGGCCCCGTCACCGGCCATCACCGTGGTCACCGCGCCCGACGGACTGGCGCCGCTGGCCGTGCCCACGCAATCGGCGCCGCTGCGGTTGCTCGTGCTGGGCGACTCCCTCGGGATCGACTTCGGCCAGCCGCTCGTGAACGATCTCGCCGCCACCGACGTGGTGAGCGCGGTGCTCGACGGCCACATCGACACGGGATTGTCGAGGCCCGACTACTTCAACTGGCAGACCGAGCTCCAGCACGACCTCACCAGTTACCAGCCCCAGGCCATCGTGGTGTTCATCGGTGCCAACGACCCCCAGAACTTCATGGACGGGTCGACGTCGATGAGCTACGGCACCCCGGGGTGGAACGCCGCCTACGCCAAGCGCGTCGGCGCCTTCATGGCGCAGGCGGCGGGCTCGGGGGCCCGGGTCTTGTGGATCGGCATGCCGCCCATGGCCGATCCCGTCCTCAACGCCAAGATGGAGGACCTCAACGCCGTCGACCAGAGCCAGGCGGCGTCGCACAAGGGCGTGACCTACTTCGCCTCGTGGCCCGTGCTCTCGAGCCCCCAGGGCGGCTACGCCGCCTTTCTCCCCGACGCCTCGGGGAACGAGGTCCAGGTGCGCGATCCCGACGGCACGCACATCGCCGGGCCGGGGGCGCAACGTCTGTCGCAGGCCGCCATCGCCTTCATGGGCCACGAGTGGGGACTCGTCCTGTAGGGACCAGGTCCCTGTGGTTGCTGCGCCACGCCAAGGCGGCATCGCAAGGACACGACGACCACAGCCGTCTGCTCACGGCGCGCGGCCGACGGCAGGCCACCGCCGTGGGATCGTCCGTGGCGGGCGACCGCGTCACCGGCGCGTCGGTCCCCGAGCTCGTGCTGTCGTCCTCGGCCCGGCGTGCCGTCCAGACGGCCGAGCTGGTGATCGCCGAGCTCGAACCACGCGTCGAGCTCGTGGTCGAGCGCGCCCTGTACGAGGCCGATGCCGACGACGTGGTCGAGATCGTCCGCACCTTCGGCGGTGACGCGACGTCGGTCATGGTCGTGGGCCACAACCCCACCATCCACGAGCTCGCCGTGCTCCTCCTCGACGACGGGGACGTCGACGGGCGCACCCGGCTCGAACGGGGGTTCCCGACCGCGGCGTTGGCGGTGACGGCGGTGCCCGCCGGTCCCTGGACACGATTGTCGTTGGGGTCCGGGACCCTGCTCGCGCTGCGGACCCCCGATCCCTGACCGTCGGGGCCTTGAGAGCGGTCGGTTCGCCGGGCCGTCGGGATACGTTGTCGCCATGCACCGACGGCGCGCCACGGTGATGGTCGACATCGTGGTTTCGAGTCTGGTCGTCCTCGCCGCGTGTGCGGCGCGCCCACCGAACGCGGGGCGGTCCTCGACGACTGCTCCGCACCGGTCACCGGTGGCGACGTCACCGGTCTCGTCGGCCTCGACGACGACCGCGCCCGGGGCCGTGCCGACACTGGGCCAGCTCGCCGGCGCCTTCTCCGGCGGTGAGGGCTTCGGGCAGGTCGAGCCGTCGAAGATCTTCAACGGCGGTGATCCCACCGGGCTCGTGACCGACGTCGTATGGAAGTCATGGGGAGGTGCCAGCGCCACCGGGACCGGGATCAGCGACTACGTCGGGCCCGGCCAGGTGGTCGCCACCGGGACCGAGGAGACCGCCACCGTGGTGGCGTTCGACTTGGGAATGTGCGGCGACAAGCTCATGTACCGGGCGGTCGAGTGGTACTACCCCCAGCACGGAATGACGTTTCGTCCTCAGCAGTACGAGGACATCTGTACGGGCGCCTACATGCCGAGCGCCTAGGTGGAGCTCTCTGATCCGGCCCCGGGTGCCGCCGCGCCGGACCGGCCCCTGCGGCGCGAGCTCGTCACGGAGATGCTCAGCGCGGCGGGCTGCATCGCCGCGCCCGAAGAGGCCGACGAGCTCATCCGCGCCGCGGGAGGTGATCGGGACGTGCTCGACGATCTGGTGTCTCGTCGCACCAACGGCGAGCCGATCGCGTGGCTGACGGGCTCGGTCTCGTTCTGCGACGTCGAGGTGTTCGTGGCGCCGGGCGTGTACGTGCCGAGATGGCACACCGAACGGTTGGCGCGGCGGGCCGTGAGGCGCCTGCCCCCGGGGGGCGTGGCCGTCGACCTCTGTACCGGAGCGGGTGCGATCGCGGCCGTGCTCGGCGCGGCGGTACCCACGGCGCGGGTCCTCGCCACCGACATCGACCCCGACGCGGTGCGATGCGCCCGGCGCAACGGCGTCGAGGTCTTCGAGGGCTTTCTCGACGACCCGCTCCCGCCCGAGTTCGAGCGACGAGTCGACGTCATGACCGCGGTCGTGCCGTACGTGCCCACCGGCTCCCTGCGGTTGCTCCCGCGCGACGTCCAGGCCTTCGAGCCACGGCTCGCGCTCGATGGAGGGCCCGAGGGCACCGACATGCTCGAGGAGGTCGTGCGCAGGAGCCCGCGTTGGCTGGCGCCCGGGGGCTCGATCCTGCTCGAGCTGGGTGGTGACCAAGCCGAACCGCTGCGACGCCTGCTTCGTCAGTGCGGGTTCGGGGACGTCGACGTCATGGTCGACGAAGAGGGTGACCGTCGCGCCATCGGCGCGCGACTCGGTTAGATCCTCCGGGCGTCAGGTGCCCGCCGTGCGGGCAAAGTCGGCGATGCTGGCGGCGGTGTCATGACTGATGTCGGGGCACATCATGGGGAACATCTCTGTGCCGTGGATCGTCCCCATCACCTGGCGGCAGCGCGCGTCGACACCCGCTCGCAGCAGCAGGCGGTAGAAGTTGACGCCCTCGTCACGCAGCGGGTCGCACTCGTTGACGCTGATCATCGTCGGCACCATGTCGCGCACGTCCTCCTCGGTCGCGAATCCGGGCCATGCGAGAGGGTTCCGGCCCGTGAGTTGTTCGATGCCGTAGCTCATGGCGCCCCGGTTGTTGTGGAGGTCGAGCAGGATGCCGTTGTTCTCGGTCGACGACGGGCTCTCCGACGACGGCCAGGATCCCGCGATGAAGGGGCACAGCGCGTACAGACCACTGATGAGTCCGAGGTCCCCGTCACGCTTGAGGCGCAGGCCGGTCGCCAGTGTGAGGTTGCCCCCACCGCTCTCTCCGGCGACGACGATCCGGTTGGGGTCGACGGCGAGCTCGGCGTGGTTGGCCGCCACCCACTTCAACCCCGACACGCAGTCGTTGAGCCCGGCCGGGAAGGGGGCGACCTCGTCGACCGAAGACGCGACGATGGAATTGCGGAAGTCGACCATGGCAACGGCCACGCCCCGGGCGGCGACGAGCCTGCCCCACGCCCGGTAGTTGCCGTCGTAGCACGACATCGTCGCCATCGCGCCCCCGTGGATGTAGTACACGCACGGCACCACGTCATCGCTTTCGGGCCGGATGAACCGGATGTTGATCTTGTTGGCGTCGGGTGCCGACACCACGATGTGCTCGGTGACGGTCAATCCCGTGGACGGAGCGACCTCCTCGTTGTCGGCCATGCCCAAGAAGCCGGTGACGAGGCTTCGCAGCGCGATCGCCTCTTCGGTATTGGCCTCCTCGAGCATCTGCTCGCGGCTCTCCACGTCACCGGCGGACCGCGACACGTCCACGGCCCCGAGCAGGGCCTTGATACGCGGATCGATCCTCGGATCCTCGGTGATCCTGTTGTCCCCCATGCCGATCCTCCCGGATTGCGCCTTCATCAGACCCTAACCCCGGTGTCGTGGTGCTAGCACGAGCACGGCGCACGGGCTGACCACCTTGGCTCGGCCCCGCCGAGCGCGTCACACTTGTCGGAGGACGGGCGAGGACTGACGAGGACTGGGACTGGGGTCGACATGATGGACGCAAAGCCGTATCGCTTCCTGATGTCGACGTGGGAAGGGGGGGGCAATGTCCCCCCCGAGCTCGGCATCGCCCGACGGCTGGTCGAGCGCGGCCACCACGTGCACGTCCTTGCCGACCCGACCGTCCGCGCTGCGGCCCAGGCGGCGGGAGCCACGTTCTCACCGTGGCGACGCGGACCGCATCACCGGACCCTCGATCCGTCGGAAGATCTTCTCAAGGACTGGGAGACGGCGAACCCGCTCGTGATGTTGAAGCGCGTGCGGGACCGGTTCATCGCCGGGCCCGCCGCCGAATTCGCGGCCGACACCGCCGAGGTGATCGAAGAATTCCAGCCCGACGTCGTCGTGCCCGACGCCTTTCTGTTCGGTTCGATCATCGCGGCCCAAGCCGCCAAGCTCCCGGTGGCGCTGCTCGTGGCGAACATCTGGATCATGCCGACCCCCGGGACCCCGACGATCGGGCCCGGCTTCGCGCTCGCCAAGACCGTGCTCGGTCGCACCCGGGACGGCGTCATGCGGGGGGTGGTCAACCGTCTGTTCCGCGCCGGTCTGCCGCCCATCAACCGGGCCCGGGCGGCCCACGGGCTCACGCCGTTGTCCTCGTTCTACGACCAGGCGCTCATGGCTGACCTGATCCTCGTCCTGACGAGCCCCGTCTTCGACTACGCCGCCCGGTCGGTTCCGGCCAACGTCCGCTACGTGGGCCCCATCCTCGACGACCCGGACTGGGTGGAACCCTGGACCTCTCCGTGGTCCGGGCCCGATGAGCGCCCCCTCGTCCTGGTCGGCTTCAGCTCCACGTACCAGAACCAGGGCCCGGTTCTGCGCCGCGTCGTCGAAGCCCTGTCGGCGCTTCCGGTCCGCGCCATCGTGACGGTGGGCCAGATGCTCGATTCCGCTGAGGTCACGTCGACCCCCAACGTCGCCGTCGTCGGATCAGCCCCCCACTCTCTGGTCCTGGCCGACGCGTCGCTCGTCGTGTCGCATTGTGGGCACGGCACGACGATCAAGGCGTTGGCCGCAGGGGTGCCCATGGTCTGCATCCCGATGGGGCGGGACCAGAACGACACCGCGGCCCGGGTCGTCCATCACGGAGCGGGCCTTCGGCTCTCGCCCAAGGCCTCGGTGGCCGAGATCCGCACGGCGGTGCAGCGCGTGCTCGACGACGATCACTTTCGGGCCAACGCGTCGCGCCTGGCGTCGGCCATCGCCGATCGTACGTTGACGGCCGAGCTCGTTCCCGAGCTGGAGTCCTTGGCGGCACGCGGCGCGTAGGCCCCGTCGAAAGGCGGGCCCCGGCGGATCGGTGGCAAGGTGTGGCCATGATCACGAGCACCCACGCCATTCTCTATGCCGCCGATCCCGACCAGGCCCGAGCCTTCTTCCGGGACGTGCTCGAGTTCCCCCACGTCGATGCCCACGAGGGCTGGCTCATCTTCAAGCTGCCGCCCGCAGAGCTCGGTGTCCACCCGGCCGGCGAGCAGGGCGACCCGAGCACCGGCGCCCCAAGCGGGCACCACGAGCTGTACTTGATGTGTGACGACATCGCGGCCACCGTCACAAGTCTCACGGCCAAGGGTGTCGAGTTCACCGGGCCGGTCGAGAACCAGGGCTTCGGGATGCTCACGCGCCTGCGGGTTCCCGGCGCCGGTGAGATCGGCCTCTACCAACCGCGCCACGCCACGGCCTACGCCCTCGAGGACTGACCGGGGCTCCTCGCCAGGAGCGGGCCTTCCCCTTCGACCGCCTTGGCTGTGTCAGTACGCTCTGGTCCGTGAACCTAGGAAGACTGGGTGTGTGGTGGAGCGGGTCGTGGCGGGACACCGACGACGATGCCGTCGACGTCGCCGCCGAGCTCGAGAGTCTCGGCTACAGCGCCCTGTGGTCCTCGGGCGGCTTCGAGCCCGGTCTGTCGGCGCACTTCGGGAGCCTCCTCGCCGCCACCACGCACATGGCGGTGGCGAGCGGCATCGTGAGCATCTGGCGAGCCGAGCCCGAGGACGTCGCCCGCGCCGCCGCCGACCTCGAGGCCCGATACCCGGGTCGGTTTCTCTTGGGCCTCGGAGCGAGCCACGCTCCGTTGGTGGAGACGTACTCCCGTCCCTACGCGCACATGGTGAGCTACCTCGATGCCCTTGACGAGGGTGGCTCTGCCGTCGCCGAGGACCGCCGGGTGCTCGCTGCGCTCGGGCCCCGGATGCTGAGGCTCGCACGAGACCGTTCGGCCGGAGCCCACCCCTACTTCGTTCCCGTCGAGCACACGGCTCGAGCCCGGGCCGAGCTCGGAGATGGTCCGCTGTTGGCTCCGGAGGTGACCGTCGTGCTCGAGCGGGACCCCACCACGGCGCGTGACGTGGCGAGGACCTTCACGGCGGGCTACCTGACCCTTCCGAACTACACCAACAACCTCCGTACCTTCGGTTTCGGAGACGACGACCTGGCGGGAGGGGGAAGCGATCGCCTCGTCGACGCCGTCGTGTTCTGGGGGGACGTCGACGTCATCGCCGCGCACGTGCGCGAGCACTTTGACGCCGGCGCCGACCACGTGTGCGTGCAAGTCATCTCCTCTCACCGATCGTTTCCCCTGGCCCGATACCGCCAGCTTGCGCCTGCGCTGCTGGCTTTGTAAGGCGGAATCTCACGGCGCGTAGTCGGTTCGGTCACTCTCGCCCCGCAATTCGCCCGCACTCTCAAGCAGACGAACGGCTCTACCGATCTAACAGCTGCACCCGTAGCACCCCACCCCGGGAGGGTCGCACCATGTCCCTGCGCCGAGGCAGGAAACTGAAACAAGGGCTCGATGGGTCGACGATGGCGCTGGATTGGCGCCAGCGCGCCATGATCGTCGGCGTTCCCAAGAAGGCGCGCCGGCAGTTGGGGCAACTCGAGACGCGCGCCACCTCGGAGCCGCAATACGTGGAGCACATCGGCGAGATCGTGCGGGAGCTGGAGGATGACCCCGCCATGGTGTCGTTCGGCCTGTTCCACACGCCGGAACACGCTCTGTTGGGTGTCGTCGTCGTGGTGGGGAAAGTGGGGCTCGTCCTTCTCGATGCCCAAGACAGCCATCCCTACGCCGAGTTCCGGTGGCCGACGCTCTGTCGCTTTGACGTGCGACATGTACGCAGCTACCAAGTCGTCGGCCTTGCCTGGTACGACGGGGCACAAGACATCGCCGAACGGCTGAGCGCGGGAACGCCCCTCGAGCTCTCGGAGATGCGGTTCGCGTACATGTACATGCACGCCGACACCGAGCTCCTCGCCGGTATCCAGGGTGCCTTCGACGAGTCGTCGATCCCCGAGGAAGTGCACCGCCGCCCGCCCTTGCTGTAAGCCTTGCACTACCGTTGCGGTCGTTGTCGGCGCGGGAGAAGGAGATCGCCAGCATGGACGTCCGGTCGATCGAGGACATGGCACCCACCATCGAGCACAACGGCACCACCCCGGTGTGGTGGCTTGTCCCGCCCCAGGAGATGCGAGCGGCAACCGAGGGCGGTTTCCTCGAGCTCGTGAGCGAGTGGGAGATCGCCGGCGGTGGGGCGGTCGACGCACACTCCCACCCGACGCACGAGTTCTACTACATCATCTCCGGACACGGGATCATGAAGGTCGCCGACGAGGAACGCGAGGTGCACGCCGGTGACCTCGTGTACACACCACCCGACACGACGCACAGCATCTGGCCCGCCAGCGAGCACGCTCCTCTGCGCGGCCTCGCCTTCGCCATCGGGGTCCCCGGTGCCGGGAAGGTCGACTACTCCTGACGTCTTCGGGACTGCCTACGCCGTGCGGGCGCCCACCAGGACGACCAGTCCAGGAGCGTGCTCGTCTGCGAGGCGACCTCAGTGCTTGTCGATGAGGTGTTCGTATTCCTCTCGCACGTCCTCGTCGATGACGACGGGCCCGGTCCCGGCCCAGTCCCGGTTGGCGCGGTTCCTCTTGACTCCCGACACCCAGTACTCCTCGCCCGTCTCGACATCCTCGTGGTTCCCCCGGATGCCGCCTCCTGCGATCTTCCGGAGGGCCTTGTCGCGGTAGTAGATGGTCCGCCCCGTCTTGGAGATGTGCACACGCCCGATCCAAGCCGGCCCGTCGTCGTCGAAGCCGGTCTTCAACTCGAGGTACATGATGCGGGTCTTCATCGGACACAGTGTGTCAGGCGGTCCGGGCCCTTCATCGCCTGAGCGAACGACCCCATGCAGGTCTCGCGCACGTGGAGCAGCTGCTCAGTACACCCAGACCGCCGTCCCGATCGGTGCGAGGTTGTTGGCCCAGATCCAGTCGATCGCCTCGTTGCTCACCCGGGCACACCCGTGGGAGACCGGAGTGGGCGGGACGAAGGAGTCTCCATGGATGGCGAAGCCGGCGTCGAAGAACTTCGGCCGCCACAGCGATCCGAGTGAGTCGACCACCAGGCCGTTCACCTGCCGGTAGATCTGAAAATGGCCCGTCGGGGTGAGCGCCACCGAGGTGACTCCGTCCTCGGTGTAGGTGTAGCCGCCCCCGGTGGACGTGTTGAGGACGAAGTCGATCTTCCCGTTCGTCACCAACATCACGAGATCGTCCTCGAGGTCGACCTCGATCACGTAGCCGGACGTGCTGCGGGGCTGGGGAATGACACCGGCGTCGAGCGCGACCTGCGTCGCGGGCCCGACGACACCGGTGCGGCTGATGCTCGCCGCCTTCTGCAGGGCGTAGACGGCCTGTTCGGTGCTGTCACCGAAGACGCCGTCCGGGGTCCCCAGCCAGTAGCCGAGGGCGGACAGCCGCTGTTGGATGGCGAGCACGGCGGCGCCACTGGAACCGGGCCCGACCGGGGCCAGGAGGCTCGCCGCGGTGGGGAGGAGCCAGTAGCCGGCGCCGTCGGGCGTGGCCGCCACGGCCTTGACCGGGTTCTGCAACTGCTGTCCACCCATCGACCCCAGGAACGCGGAGTCGCCGTAGGAGAACACGCCGCCGTCGGACGCGGCGAGCCAGTAGCCGTTGCCGTCGGGCGTGGAGGCCATGCCCACGATGGGGGCGTCGAGATGCACGGCGCCCGTCGACCCGAGGAAGCGGGCGTCGCCGTAGGAGAAGATCCCGCCGTCCGACGCCACGAGCCAGTAACCGTTGCCACCGGGCGACGCGCTCATGCCGACCACGGGCTGGCTCAGTCGTTGCCCGCCCATGGACCCGAGGTACCGGGCGTCGCCGTAGGCGAAGATCCCGCCGTCCGACGCCACGAGCCAGTAGCCGCCGCCGTCGGGCGTGGCGGCCATGGCCACGATGGGCGCGTCGAGATGCAGGGCGCCCGCCGACCCGTGGAAGCCGGCGTCGCCGTAGGCGAAGATCCCGCCGTCCGACGCCACGAGCCAGTAGCCCCTGCCGTCGGGCGTGGCGGCCATGCCGACCACCGGGTCGTGCAACGCCTGTCCGCCCATCGACCCGTACGACCCCGCGTCACCGAAGCTGAACACCCCGCCGTCCGACGCCACGAGCCAGTAGCCCTTTGCATCGGGGGTCGGGGCCATCCCGACGACAGGGGCATTGAGCTGCACTCCGGCCATGGACCCGAAATATCCCGCGTCTCCGAACGGCACGGGTTGCGAGACATTGTCCGGGTACGCCGTGGCGGCGGTCGCCGTCGTCGCGGTCGCGAGCTCGACGGCCGGGATGACCAGGGCACACGTCGCCAGGGCTGCGCCCAGCGTCGTCAAACGGCGAGAGAGGGCATGGCGCATGGCACAAGGCAAGCAGTTCTGCCGACCAGCCGCCAGCGCCGGTGTCACGTCGGACCGGAGGACCTGCGCCCGGTGGTTCGGCCCGGCCGGCGCTCGTAGGCTCGTCGCCGCCGCGACGTCGCTGGGGCGGACGGGGGTCTGATCATGGAGAAGCCGGCTGGACCTCTCGAGCACGGTCGCGACCTGCTGGACCCCGACATCTTCCGGGACGAGCGCCACCACGAGGTCTTTCGGGCCATGCGTGAGGTCGACCCCGTGCACTGGCACGTGGACAGCGCGGGGACGGGATTCTGGTGTCTGACCAAGCAGGCCGACGTGCAGATGGTCAGTCGGGACCCTGAGACCTTCGTCAGCGCCCGAGGGTTCACCCTCGTCGACATCGACCCCGAGGACTCCCAGGGGAAGATGATGATGCAGATGCTGCCGGGAATGGACCGCCCCGAGCACACGCGCTACCGCCGCATTGTCAGCAAGGGCTTCTCACCCCGCACCCTGCGGCTCGTGGAGGACCATCTGGCGCTCAAGGCGAGGACCATCGTCGACCGCATCGCGCATCACGGCTCGTGCGACTTCGTCGACGACGTCGCGGCCGAGCTCCCGCTCCAGGCCATCGCCGAATTGGTAGGAGTCCCCGAAGGCGACCGGCGAAAGATCTTTCAATGGGGCAACGCGATGACGGGCATCGACGACCCCGAATTCGGAGGCGACGTCCAGGCCGCCATGGTGGCGTCGGCCGAGATGCTCGGCTATGCGGACGAGCTTCGTCGCAAGCGTTCGACCGATCCGCGTGACGACATCATCACCATGCTGACCGGGGCGACGACCGAAGCCGATGGCCTGACCGATGCCGAGCTGGCCTTGTTCTTCCTCTTACTGGTCGTGGCCGGCAACGAGACCACTCGCAACGCGACCTCGCACGGCATGCGGGCCCTGATCGAGCACCCCGCCGAGCTCGAGAAGCTCCGCCGCGACCCGAGCCGGGATCGGATCACGCGGGCGGTCGAAGAGATCCTGAGGTGGGCGTCTCCGATCCTGTACTTCCGTCGCACCGCGACACGAGACGTCGACCTGCGGAGCAAGACGATACGAGCCGGAGACCGGGTGGTCTTGTGGTACGCCTCGGCCAACCGGGACGAAGAGGCGTTTCCCGACCCGTTTCACTTCGACGTCGATCGTTCGCCCAACGACCATGTGACCTTCGGCGGGGGAGGTCCGCACTTCTGCCTCGGCGCCAGCCTGGCACGCATGGAGCTCCGCCTGATCTTCACCGAGTTGATCACGCGCATGCCGGGGATCGAGCTCGACGGCCCCGTCGAGATGTTGCGCTCGAACTTCGTGGGGGGCATCAAGCGGATGCCCATTCGTTGGGACCCAAGCGCCGTTACCACCGCCTGAGCGCGTTCAGACCAGGGGCCACGGGTAGTGGTGGGTGTCGGGATCAGGGACAGGAAACCGTCGCGCCTTGAGCAGCGCGGCGGCGCGCCTCCCCACCGCCTTGACCTCTCGCGGCGAGAGCAGCGGCTCGAGGGACTCGGGAGGAGACGCGGCGACCCGGGCGAGGTCGTCGAGGAGGGTGTCGGGGAGGGACTGCCCGGCGAACTCCCAGATCACCGTCCGCAGCTTGGGCTCGGAGTGGAAGCACAGGCCGTTGTCGATGGCCCAGATCCTGCCGTCGTCGCCGAGGATGCAGTGCCCGCTCTTGCGATCGGCGTTGTTGGCGACGACATCGAAGGCGCAGATCGCCATGAGCTGGTCGTGGTAGTCCTCGTCCTCGACGAGGGTGAAATGATGTTGCGAGAAGTCCGCGGGGATGAAGAGCTGGAGGGATCCCGGCCCCAGGGGTGCGTCGTCCCGCTCGACGGTCTCGGGCACGATGTCCCATCCGAGCGCGCGCGACAGCTCGAACGCGGCCACCTCGCGCCGGTAGATCCCCTCGGGGAAGTCCCAGAGATGGCGCTCCCCGCGGCCGGGCTTGTACACCGCGCTCGCCTCGTCGTCACCCAGGACGCACGTGGCGAGGAAGGTGTGGTTCGAGCTCCACGGCATGCGGCCGACGATCTCGACATCGCCCTGCGCCAGGAGCGTCAAGTGGCGGGCGGCCGGTGACCGTTGGTCCTCGGGCACTCGTGTCCGGAGGGGTCGAGGGGGCCGCCGCACAATGGGCACGGGGGGCGCCCGGCTTCGACCAGGGTGGTGGCACGGATGGCGAAAGCGGCAGCCTGGGAGCGGGTGATCGTGAAGCGCGCCATGTCACCCTCCTCCTCTTCGGCCACGAGCTCCTCGGCGACGAGCACGATGCGGTCGAGCGCTTCGTCGTAGCTCACCCCGAGCGTGCCGATCACCCAGTGCGGGTCGGCGGGCTCTTCGATCTCGAGGTCGACAGGGAGGTCCTCGGGACGGTCGAGATCGGCCAGGAGGCGGCCGAGGTACTCCGCCAGCACCGACACCTGTTGCTTCTCGGCTTTCAGGGTGACGACGGTGAGCCCGCTGCGACACTGCAACAGGAAGACCCGCTCTCCCACGGGGCCCTCGGTGCCGACGGTGAAGCGATCGAGGTCTCCGAGGTCGAGGGCCGGGCTCATGACACCGCCAACTCTGCGAGCGACGCCGTGGCGTTGACGCACAGGACGTACGAGCCGGTTTCGCCCCGCACGAGCCCGGTGACCGAGCACGGGGACACCGCCAGCCTCTGGAAGAGGTCGAGGGGGACCCCGGCGGTGGCCGCCACGGCCGCCTTGATGGGATCGGCATGTGAGACGGCCACGAAGGTCTCGCCACGATGCCGGTCGGCCAACCGGTCGAGCGTGGACACCATGCGTGCCTGCATCTCCATGAACGACTCTCCGTCGGGGAACCGGAACGAGCTCGGGAAGGCCTGGACCGTGCGCCACTCGCGGCGCCGGCGCAGGGCGGTGAGCTTGGCCCCCGTCCACGCACCGAAGTCGCATTCGAGAAGTCCCCGCTCGATGCGCACCCGCAACCCGAGTCGACTGGCGATCGGCTTGGCCGTCTCCATGGCCCGCTCGAGGGGTGACGCGTACACCGCCACCGGCGGTTTCTTGAGCGCGGCGATGCGCTCGGCGGCTCTGTCGGCCTGCGCCTTGCCCTCGTCCGAGAGATGCAGGCCCGGAGCCCGCCCCGGGAGCACGGTCCCCGTGGTGGGCGTGCGTCCGTGCCGGACGAGCAGCGCAACGGCAGGGGCCGGAATTCGGCGGGTGGGCACGGCGCGCCATCGTACGCTGTCGGCCGTGCACGTCCCGCCGCTCGACGAGCTGACCAGCGAGATCACACAGTGCCGGCGCTGTCCCCGCTTGGTGGCCTGGCGGGAAGAGGTCGCGACACAGCGGCGGGCCGCCTTCGCCGACCAGGTCTACTGGGGCAGGCCCGTGCCGGGGTTCGGCGACCCCGAGGCCTCGGTGGCGGTGGTGGGGCTCGCGCCGGCGGCTCACGGCGGGAACAGGACGGGGCGGGTCTTCACCGGTGACCGCTCCGGGGACTGGCTGTTCGCGGCGCTGTGGCGGGCGGGGATGGCGAACCAACCGACGAGCGTGGCGCTCGGCGACGGCCTCGAGCTGGCGGGGGCCTACGTGCTCGCCGCCGTGCGCTGCGCCCCGCCCCAGAACAAGCCGACCCCGGGCGAGCGCGACGCGTGCCGGCCGTACCTGCAGCGCGAGCTCGCACTGCTCGGGCGCCTGAAGGTTGTGGTTGCCCTCGGCCAGTTCGCCTACCAGGTGCTGGCCGACGAGCTGGGGCTGCGACCGCGGCCCAAGTTCGGACACGGGGTCGAGGCCGTCGCCCCCGACGGCCCCACGATGATCTGCTCGTACCACCCGAGCCAGCAGAACACCTTCACCGGGAGGCTGACCGAGCCCATGTTCGACGCCGTGTTCGCCCGGGCCCGCGTCGTCGCCGGGATGAGCTGACCGGAGTCGGCCTCAGGCCGATGGGCGACGAGACAGCTTCGGTTTCAGGTTGGTGACGGTCAGGCTGTGACGGTCAGGCTGGTGACGGTGTGAGGCCCGGTCCCGCCCCGGCCGTCTCGGGCCAGCGGCGCCTGCTCACCCGGGCCAGCTTGCGCAGCAGCTCCAACGCGCCGGGGTCGTCGTCGCCGGGGCGCGTCTCGATGACCCCGTCGGCCACCATGCCGGCCAGGATGTCGCGTCCCTGGTCGGTGCGCACGATGGTCAGGGTCCAGTCGCTGAAGGCGCCGATGCCACCGGTGGAGATGTCCGCGTGCTCGGCGGCGAAGTCGGGGCAGGCCTTACAGCCCTCACGGGTCCAGGCGTGCCCCTCTTTGAGCGGCACCTCGTGGTACCCGCCGTCGCGCGTCCAGATCTGGAACACACCTTTGATGTTGATCTTCGTGATCTCGCTGCGCTCGAGGCCGTACTTGGCCTCGAAGAGCTCGGGGAAGATGGCGTCGTCGAACGTCTTGGAGCACAGCAGCCCGATCGACAGCGCCAGGCGGCGGGCCACCTTCCCGGTCTTGCGGGCCTTCATGACGGCGGGGATCGAGGCCTGGCAGCTCATCCCGACCAGGGCGATGCGCTCCGCGCCGGCCGCGATGGCCTGCGGATAGGCGAGGGTGTTGGCGGAGTAGGTGTAGCGCGAGCCCGCCGCGGCCAGGACCTCGGCCCGATTCCGGGCCACGGCCGGGATCGCCTTCCAGGTGCCCTCGCCCTCGAGGGCCGAGACCAGGGCGGCGTCGATCCGGTCGTGCTCGAGCGCCCAGATGAGGATGGCCGACACGAGCCCCCCGTCCTGGCCCGAGTCGAGGATCTCGGGGTCCGTGGCGCGGGCGAGGACGATGTCCCCCGAGATGCCGGCCACCTCGTCCACCGTCCGCTCCCGGCCGAAGAGAAACGAGTCGATGTCGGTCTCCCAGTCGCGAAAGCGGGGGCAGGCCCGGGTGCACATGGTGCAACCCTTCACCCCGTGGGTGCAGTCGGTGGGACCACCGTCCTCGTCGACCTTCCACGGCCGGTAGACCCCGCCCTCGTCGTCGTATTTCAGGACGTCGTGCGGGCAGGCGATGATGCAGCCTGCGCAGCCCGTGCACAGTCCTGACGTCACGACCTCTTTGTACAGGTGAGCCCAATGCGGCTTCTCGGGAGGCACGGCGCCCACAGTAGCGTCGGCGGTCGTGCCCGAGTTGCCCGAGATAGAGGCGTATCGCCGGTTGGCCGAAGGGGCTCTCGGTCGACCTGTGGAACGCTCCGTGCTCGGTGACCGCCGATTCGTCCGCGGCCACAGCTCGCCCCGTCACCTGACCGCCGCGCTGGCGGGTGTCTCGTTCACCTGCGCCCGGCGTCACGGCAAGTTGCTCGTGCTCGAGATGGACGGGCCCGGCGCCGGCCGCCGTCTCGGGCTTCGCTTCGGCATGACGGGACGACTTCTCCTCGACGGGCGGGCCGGCGTGGAGCGACTCGTCTACTCGAGCGAGCGCGACGTCTCGGCGTGGGACCGGTTCACCGTCCGCTTCCGTGACGGCGGCCAGTTGGTGGTGCGCGACCCGCGTCTGCTCGGCGGGGTGGAGCTCGACCCCGACGAGTCCCTCCTCGGACCCGACGCCCTCGTGGTCACCGCGGCGCAGCTGCGCCGGGCGCTCGAGCACAGCGTGGTGGCGCTCAAGACACGTCTCATGGACCAGCACCGCCTGGCGGGCGTGGGCAATCTCATCGCCGACGAACTGCTGTGGCGCGCCTCTCTCGCCCCTCAGCGACGTTCCGGCTCACTGACGTCGGCTGAACACCGCCGTCTCCATCGTCATCTTCACGAGACCCTGGAAGAGCTGATCCGGCGCGGCGGGTCGCATCTCGGCGACCTCATGCCCGAGCGGGTCCCCGGGGGTCGCTGTCCGCGCGACGGGACCGAGCTCGTGCGGTCGACGGTGGGGGGCCGGACCAGTTGGTGGTGCCCGCGGCACCAGCACTGACCCGCCGGCGACGCTTCTCCCGGGGGCGAGAAGGCCGGGTTCAGTCGCCGAGCTCGGCCAGGACCTTCTCGGCGTGACCGTCGGCTTTCACGTGGTACCAGGCGCGCTGGACCTTGCCGTCGGCGGCGACGAGGAACGTGGACCGGATCACTCCCACCGACTTCTTCCCGTACAACGTCTTCTCACCCCAGGCGCCGTAGCGCTGCATCACGGCGTGGTCGGTGTCGCTGAGCAACGGAAAGCGCAACCCGTACTTCTTCCTGAATGCCTGGTGCTTCTCCGCCCCGTCGGGCGAGATGCCGAGGACGGTGACCCCGGCGCGGGAGAAGGCCCGCAGGTTGTCGTTGAACTGGCACGCTTCCTTCGTGCATCCCGGTGTGTCGTCGGCCGGGTAGAAGTACACGACGACCGGCTTGCCTGCGAAGTCGCGCAGCGACACCTTGTTGCCGTCCTGGTCGGGCAGCGTCACGGCCGGGGCCTTGTCGCCGGGGCCCAGGCGGGTCTTGTCGTCTGTCTTGTCAGGCTTGTCGGGCAAGGGATCTCCTCGGGTCGTGCGGCGCCCCACCATGGCACAGCGCGCCACCCTGCGGCCCGGTCTCGCCACCGTCCGGCCCGGCGGCACGGGCCGGTGGCTGGTGCGCGAGACTCGGGGTCGCGGGAGCTCGGAGGTACCGGGCTGAGAGGGCGCCTCGCCGGCGCCGACCGTCGACCTGATCCGGGTAATGCCGGCGGAGGGAGGAATCAGATGCGTATTTCCGATGGCCCTGGTGGGGCCGCTGTCCCCGGTGGCGCCGATGTGCCCGGTGACGGGGCCGACCCCGCCACGTTCAACCGCCGCAAGGTGTACGTGGAGGGCACCGCGCCGGGGGTGCACGTCCCGTTCGTCGAGGTCTCGCTGTCGCCCACGCCGGGGCGCGGGTCCGTGCCCAACGCGCCCGTCCTCCTCTACGACACCTCCGGGCCCGGATCCGATCCGCGCGGGGGGCTGACGCCGATGCGCCAGGAGTGGATCTCGGGGCGCGGGGACGTCATGGAGCACGAGGGGCGCGCGCCGAGCCTGCGTGACGACGGACGTGGCGCGGTGCGCCGCGCCGGTGCACCGGAAGCGTTTCCCGGGGCGCGTCGCCGTCCCCTCGTGGCTCGCGGGCCGCAGCCCGTGACCCAGCTGCACTACGCGCGGCGCGGGGAGATCACCCCCGAGATGGAATTCGTGGCCCTGCGCGAGCAGATGGACCCCACCGTGGTCCGTGACGAGGTGGCGGCGGGTCGCGCCATCATCCCCGCCAACGTCAACCATCCCGAGTCCGAGCCCATGGCCATCGGTCGGGGGTTCCTCGTCAAGGTGAATGCCAACATCGGGAACTCGGCGGTGACCTCATCGGTCGCCGAAGAGGTCGAGAAGCTGACGTGGGCGACGCACTGGGGCGCGGACACAGTGATGGACCTGTCCACGGGCCCCGACATCCACACCACACGCGAATGGATCGTCCGCAACTCGCCCGTCCCGATCGGCACCGTGCCCATCTACCAGGCCCTCGAGAAGGTGGACGGCCGTCCCGAGGAGCTCACCTGGGAGCTCTACCGCGACACCATCATCGAACAGGCCGAGCAAGGGGTCGACTACTTCACCATCCACGCCGGTGTGCTGCTGCGCTATGTCCCGCTGACGGCGCGACGCGTGACGGGCATCGTGAGCCGCGGTGGCTCGATCATGGCGGCGTGGTGTCTGGCGCATCACGAGGAGAACTTCCTCTACACCCGTTTCGCGGAGCTGTGCGAGATCCTCGCCTCCTACGACGTGGCCTTCTCGCTCGGCGACGGGCTCCGACCGGGCTCGATCGCGGATGCCAACGACCAGGCCCAGTTCGCGGAGCTGCGCACCCTGGGGGAGCTCACCGAGGTGGCGTGGCGCCACGACGTCCAGGTGATGATCGAGGGCCCCGGGCACGTCCCGCTGCACCGCATCGCCGAGAACGTCACCCTGCAGCAAGAGGTGTGCCACGAGGCGCCCTTCTACACACTGGGGCCCCTCACCACCGACGTCGCCCCGGGCTACGACCACATCACCTCCGCCATCGGCGCGGCGGTCATCGGCATGCACGGCACCGCCATGCTCTGTTACGTCACCCCGAAGGAACACCTCGGGCTCCCCGATCGCGAGGACGTGAAGGAGGGGATGATCGCCTACAAGATCGCGGCCCACGCCGCCGATGTCGCCAAGGGCCATCCCGGTGCCCAGGCGTGGGACGACGCCCTGTCCGCGGCGCGCTTCGAGTTCCGTTGGGAGGACCAGTTCAACCTGGCGCTCGACCCGGGCACGGCCCGTCGGTACCACGACGCCACCCTTCCGGCGGCGCCGGCCAAGACGGCGCATTTCTGCTCGATGTGCGGGCCCAAGTTCTGTTCCATGCGCATCAGCCACGACGTCCGTGCCCTCGCCGACGCCGAGGGGGTGTCCCCCGAAGAGGCGCTCGAGCTCGGGATGCAGGCCAAGGCGGTGGAGTTCCGCTCGTCGGGAGCGGAGATCTACCGGGCCCCCGCCGACGCCTGAACGGGTCGTGATGGGGAACGCCTGACCAGGCGCTCCACTGGGAACATCCTGTTCGGGACCCTGACCGCTACACTGGACTGCGTATGCCGCGGCGACGTGCCGCGCGCACCGGGGTCTTCCTCACCGGTTCTTCGATGGTCGCCACATGAGCGGCCGGGGCGGAGTCATCGAGGCGGGCCCGCCCCGCGGCCGATGGGCGGCCGTCAGCGAAGACAAGCGAGCGACACAACCGATGGCAATGACCTCCAGGGGCCCGGCGGAGCTGGAGAGCTCCGATCCCGAGCTCGACGCGCCTGAACCCGTTCCCGCCACGACCTTCGAACAGTTGGGCGTGGCCCCCGAGCTGGTGGCGGTCCTGCATTCGCAGGGCATCACCGCACCGTTCCCGGTCCAAGCACTCACCATCCCCGACGGCATCGCCGGGCGCGACGTGTGCGGCAAGGCGAAGACCGGTTCGGGCAAGACCCTGGCCTTCGGGCTGCCCCTCCTCATGCGGGCGGGCACTGGCGGCCCCGACAGCCCGCGCGCCCTGGTGCTCGTTCCCACGCGCGAGCTCGCCGTCCAGGTGGCCGACGTGCTCGAGCCCCTCGGCAAGTCGACAGGGCGCCGTGTCGTCGTCGTCTACGGCGGCGCCGACATCGAGCGTCAGATCAAGAAGCTCCACAAAGGCGTCGACGTCGTCATCGCCACGCCGGGACGGTTGATCGACCTCACCGAGCGACGCGCCGTATCGCTCGCCAAGATCGAGGTCGTCGTGCTCGACGAGGCCGACCGTATGGCCGACATGGGCTTCTTGCCCCAGGTGGAGTGGGTGCTGCGCAAGATCGAGCGTCGTCACCAGACCATGCTCTTCTCCGCCACGCTCGACGGTGACGTGGACCGAGTGGTCAAACGTCACCTGCACGACCCCGTCCGTCACGAGGTGGCGTCGGTCACCGCCACGGTGGAGTCGATGGAGCACCGCTTCCTTCAGGTCCATCAGATGGACAAGGTGAAGGTGGTGGCGTCGATCTGCAAAGGCGCCACCAAAGCACTCGTGTTCGTGCGCACCAAGCGGGGCGCGGACCGCCTCGTCGAGCAACTCGGCCGTGAGCGGGTGCGCGCCGCGGCCATCCACGGCGACCTGCGCCAGTCGAGCCGCGAGAAGGCGCTCGAGGACTTCACGGCGGGCCGCCTCCATGTGCTCGTCGCCACCGACGTGGCAGCCCGCGGTCTCGACATCGACGACGTCGACGTGGTCGTGCACTACGACCCGCCCGAGGACCACAAGGCGTACCTGCACCGCTCGGGTCGCACGGCGCGCGCCGGGGGATCGGGCGTGGTGGCCACCCTCGTGTTGTGGAACGAGATCCTCGACGTCGAGCGGATCCAGAAGCGCCTGAGCCTGCGGGCTCCTATCGTCGAGATCTTCTCCAACGACCCGCGTCTCGCCGACCTGGCCGCGTGGCAGCCCGACAAGGGCGCCGCCTGAGCAACACGGCCGGCCCGGACCGCACATACCGAGGCGACACCTTCCGCCGTGTGCGACACCCTGTGCGTCCTCGGGGACCGCAGCACACTTTTCGCCAAGAACTCTGACCGCCCCGTCAGCGAGGCGCAGGTTGTCGAGGCCCACGGCCGCCGACGCGCCGGAGGGCAGCTGCACACGCAATACCTGGAGCTCGCCGACCGTGGTGCCGCTGCGACCGTGCTGTCGCGACCGACATGGCTGTGGGGCGCAGAGCACGGGATCAACGAGCACGGCGTGGCCATCGGCAACGAGATGGTCAACACCGTCGACGATCCCCGCCTGGCACCCCCCGCCCTGCTCGGCATGGACCTCGTCCGCCTCGGCCTCGAGCGCGCCACCAGCGCCGAGGCCGCCCTCGACGTCATGACCGGGCTCCTGGAACGACACGGTCAAGGTGGCGTGGGGGACTCGGTCAACGACGTCGCCTACTGGTCCTCGTTCCTCATCGCCGACGGCACCTCGGCCTGGGTGCTCGAGACCTCGGGGCGATCGTGGGCGGCGCGCCCGCTCGAAAGGGGAGGGGCCATCTCCAACCGGCTGACGTTGCGCCAGGACTGGACTCGCTCGTCACCGGGCCTCGCTCCGGGGACGGATCTCGACACCTGGCGCGACCCGGCGACGTCGACAGGATTCGCCGACGGGCGGCTCGCGGCGAGTCGCGCCTTCGTGCAACGCAGTCTCGACGCGTCTGTCTCGGGCGGCCGATCGGCGGCGGCACGAGCGGTGGTGGCGCATCTGCGCGATCACGGCACCGGCCCGTGGGGCGCGCCCGGCGGCGACGGGCCTGTCGTCGCCGCCCCGGGCACGGTGCGCGCCGATGGCACGGGTGTGACGGTGTGCATGCACATCCGGGACTTCGAGGCGACGACGTCGTCGATGGTGGCCGAACTTCCCGCCGACGCTCGGCGCGACGGCCCCGGGCGCGCCTGGGTGGCCCTGGGCAACCCGTGTGCATCGGTGTTCGTCCCCGTTGTCGCACCGTCACCGTCGACCCCTGACGCGGCGGTCCCGGCATCCCTCGCCCACGAGGGATCGGCACGCCGCTTCGCGGCGCTCTCCCGTGCAGCGGAGGCCGACGTGACCACACTCGAAGCCGTGCGTGGCGTGCTGGGCCCCGTCGAAGCGGAGTTGTGGGAAGAAGCCGACGCCCTGGACTCCGATCCCGGCCGTTGGAAGGCGTTCGCGTCGACGGCCGAGCGACGTGTCCGGGGCGCGCTCGACACCCTGGCCGGCTCCGGCCTCGGCGTGACGGCCTGACCGGGGTGGCGGGTGCCCCCGATAGGATCGCCGACATGGCCAACGAACCGGACCCGACTCCGATCGCGCTCGACGGGCTCGAAGGCGTCGAGAAGATCCTGGTTGTGTGCGCACACCCCGACGACGTCGACTTCGGCGTGGCGGGCTCGGTGGCGGTCTGGGTGAAAGCGGGTATCGACGTCGCCTACTGCATCGTGACCGACGGGGATGCGGGTGGATCGGATCGTTCGATCTCTCGTGCCGACGTGGCCGTGCTCCGACGCGAGGAACAACGTGCGGCGGCGGCCGAGGTGGGCGTGCACGACGTCACGTTCCTCGGCTACCCCGACGGTCGCCTGACCTCGAGCATCGAGCTGCGGCGCGACATCAGCAGGCAGATCCGCATCTTCCGTCCGGAGCGACTCGTGTGCCAGTCCCCCGATCGGCTGTGGGACCGTATCGGTGCCAGTCATCCCGACCACCTGGCCGCGGGCGAGGCATCGGTATGCGCGGTCTATCCCGACGCCCGCAACCCCTTCGCCCATCCCGAGCTCCTCGAGGAGGGTCTCGAGCCTCATACCGTGGCCGAGATGTGGTTGATGGCGGCACCGAATCCTGATCGAGCCGTCGACATCACCGACACGTTCGACCTCAAGATCGCCGCGTTGCGCCAGCACCGGAGCCAGGTGGGCGAGGGAGAGTGGCTCGAAGAGCGCATCCGGACGTGGGTCGAGGCCGGGGCCCGCGCCGCGGGCCTCGGAGAGGGTCACACGGCCGAGCTCTTCAAGGTCGTCGCCACCCCCTGACGCGGCGGTGCCATCCGACCGTCACGCGTCTGCGTCTGCTCCCGAGTCTGCGTCTGCGCCGTCGCGCACGGGGCTCCCCTGGGTCGTGGCGCAGCACGCACCGCATGAAGGTCCGGGCCTTCTCGCCGACGTGCTGGACGCGGCGGGCGTGGACTCTCGTGTCGTGCGGCTCGATCGCGGCGACCCCCTCCCCCCGCCTGCGGAACTCGGTGGCGTGGTCGTCATGGGGGGGGCCATGGGGGTGCACGACACCGACGAGTTCCCGTGGCTCGACACCGAGCGCAGGTGGATCGCCGAGACCGTGACGTCCGGTGTGCCGGTGCTCGGCGTGTGCCTGGGGGCGCAGCTGCTGGCGGCCGCCCTGGGAGCATCGGTGACGACCGGGCCGACTCCTGAGATCGGCGTGGGAGAGGTCGAGCTCACCGCCGAGGGTCGAGCTGACCCGGTCCTCGGTCCCGAGGGCCATCGCGTGCCGGTCATCCATTGGCACGGCGACACCTTCGAGATCCCCGACGGCGCGGTGCACCTGGCCACCGGTGACCACTACGTGAATCAGGCGTTTCGCATTGGGCGCTTGGTCTACGGGCTGCAATTCCACATCGAGGTGGACGACGCCATGGTCGAGGCATGGGCGCCGGATCTCCCCGCGGGGGTCAGCCTCGAGGGCGACAAGCGACGTGCGGTCGAGGCGGTGGGCCGTCGCGTGTTGGGAAGGTTCGTGCACGCGGCACAGCGCGGCTGAGTTGTCGGCGCAACTCCGTGACCCGGTGCAGCTGCGCGACTCGGTGCAGCCTCAGACCCAGCGCAGGTCGTCGTCGGCCTGCTCGGTCACCCGCGCACAGGTCGGGCAGTACCAGCGCACTTCGAGAGGGGTGCCGCACGAGCGATGGTGCGGTCCTTCGACCTCGCCGACGCCGTCGCGTGCACCCCATCGGCCCAGCAGCCGTAATGCCCCGGCGAGGTCGCGGCCGGCTTCGGTGACGCGGTATTCCACCCGGGGCGGCCGGTCCGAATAGCGGGCGGCCACCACCAGCCCCTGGTCCTCGAGACGCCGGAGTCGGGCGGTCAACACGTTGGGGGCCACCTTGGGAATTGCTTCTTGGAGCTCGGAGAACCGCCGCGGCCCTTCGAGGAGCGCGTCGACGACCAAGAGGGTCCATCGGTCGCCCACGGCGGCCATGGCGGCGTCGAGTCCTGAGGTCACGTCGTCGATCCTGGCATGCGGCCTCCTCCGCAGCGGGTTCCGTTCCATCGCCCACCATGGTAACTTGCAACTTGCAAGTGACTAGTCAAATGGCCGTGCACGAGGAAGTGCAGGTCAGCGGGAGATCCGGAGGTCGGGTTATGGCAACGGTGGCAGAAGAGCTTTCGAGGTCGGTGGCGGACGTGACGGCCAGAGTGACCCCATCGGTGGTGGGTGTCGGGGCCGGGGGGAGTGGCGTGGTCGTGGGCGCCGGGCTCGTGGTCACCAACGCTCACAACCTCCGGCGGGAGGACGTCGTCGTCACCTTCGCCGACGGTCGGAGGGCGGACGGTCGTCCCGCCGGTGTCGACGTGGACGGCGACCTGGCGGTGGTATCGGTCGACACCGGGGATGCTCCTGCTCTCTCCGTTGCGGGCGCGACTGTGCACATGGGCGACGCCGTTCTGGCCCTGGCCAACCCGGGTGGTCGCGGCGCCCGCGTAAGCGTGGGCTTCGTCTCGGCGCTCGACGTGGCTTTCCGCGGACCCGGTGGCGGGCGCGTGCGTGGAGCAATCGAGCACACCGCACCGCTGGCACGTGGATCCTCGGGTGGGCCCGTGGTCGATGTGGTCGGAAACCTGATCGGGATCGACACCCACCGCGTGGGCGACGGCTTCTATCTCGCCCTTCCCGCGGACGAGGCGCTCCGTACGCGCATCGACGCGCTCTCCCAAGGTGACGTGCCTCGTCGTCGTCGCCTCGGAGTCGCCATCGCACCCCGGCGCGTGGCCCGTCGGCTCAGGCAATCAGTAGGCCTTCCGGAGCGCGACGGGCTTCTCATCCACGCCGTCGAAGAGGGTGGGCCCGCCGATCGCGCCGGGCTCCGCCAGGGCGACCTCGTGGTGCGGGTGGCGGGGATAGACGTGACGAGCGTCGACGAGCTCGCCGCCGCGCTCGAGCCGACCGACACCGACGGCGCCCTCGAAGTGCTCGTCGTGCGGGGCGTGGACGAGGTGACTGTGGCCGTCGACTTCGCCGGCTGACGAGGCGGTCGCGTGAGCGCACCGCGGGTCAAGGGCTGATTCCCGGCCCGACGGTTCGCCCTGCAGCGGGCGCACGTGGCAACCTGCTCTTCCCCGGGAACCGTGGCTACGCCCCGGCCGAAGAGCGAGCCCGTCGGAGGACGTCAACATGGTCAAGCTCACCTGTCTCATCCGCCGCAAGGAGGGGATGTCGCCCGACGACTTCCATGCGTACTGGCGTGACCACCACGGACCGCTCGTGCTCTCGACCCGCAGTGGCAGCCATGTCCTGCGCTACGAGCAGCACCACCGCCCGTTGAGCGACTACGGGCCCAAGGATGACGGTCAGTACGACGGGGTGACCGAGCAGTGGTTCGAGTCGATGGAGGAGTACCAGGCCCACATCGCCGAGAAGGACTTCGCCGACGTTTGGGCGGACCTGCCGAAGTTCCTCGACGTCGACCGCCTGGCCTTTGTCGTCACCGAGGAGCCGGTGGTGATCCTGGCCGGTCGCTGACGCTGCGGGGCCGAGGTCCTGGCAAGCGGTCCCGAGGTCGCGGCGAGCGGGGCCGAGGTCAGGGGGAAGAGCCGTCGACGACCGGTGCCGCCAAATTAACCGCACCCATCGATCCCAGGAAGGCGGCGTCCCCGAAGGAGAAGATCCCGCCGTCTGACGCGAGCAGCCAGTAACCCCCACTGCCCGGACCGGCCACCATGGCGACCACGGGCTGGCTGATCCGGTGTCCACCCATGGACCCGAAGTACTGCGCGTCCCCGAAGGAGAAAACCCCGCCGTCAGTCGCTACGAGCCAATAGCCGCCACCTTGGGGCATCGCCGCGATCCCCACGACGGGCGCGTCGAGGTGCGTGGCCCCCATGGAGCCGTCGAACGCGGCGTCGCCGAAGGCGAAGATCCCGCCGTCAGACGCCACGAGCCAGTACCCGCGTCCGTCGGGAGTCGGTGCCATACCCACCACGGGCGCGTCGAGCGGGTGACCGCCCATCGAGCCTTCGAACGCGGCGTCGCCGAAGGCGAAGATCCCGCCGTCGGATGCCACGAGCCAGTACCCGCGTCCGTCGGGAGTCGGTGCCATACCCACCACGGGCGCGTCGAGCGGGTGACCGCCCATCGAGCCTGCGAACGGCGCGTCGAAGGCGAAGACGCCGCCGTCGGCGCCGACCTCCCAGTACCCACCGGTGGCGGCGTCGGATCCGCCACCCACCATGGGCGCGCGCAGTGACGTTCCACCCATCGACCCCGCAAAGCTCGCCGCGCCGAAGGTGAACACCCCTCCATCGCGGGCGAACAGGTGGTAACCCTCGGAGGCCTCGCCGTCCGCCACGACGGGTGTGCCGCCCGAGAACGTCACGGGCGCGATCCACAGGCTGCGGAATTCTCCGCTGCTGTAGGAGTAGTTGCTCATCGGTCCGTCCCACGCGTCGTAGGCCATCCACCAGTTTCCCGAGGGGTCTTGGAAGAGCGACGCACTGCCCGGACCGAGGCGTGCCGCGTCGGAGTGGACGATCGGGGCGCTTATGGGCTTGGTGCAGGGCCCGAAGGGGCCGGCACAGTCGGCGTAGCCCACCCCGTAGCCGGCGCTGTTCCAATCCCCTCCGGAATAGAACAGGACATACGAGCCGGAGGTCTCGACCATGTCGGGGCCTTCCACCGTGGTTTCCCACGCCTGGTCCTGGGCGAGCACGGCAATCGGTGACGACGCCAGCGCCATGCCGTCGGGCGCGAGCAGCGCCGCCCAGATGAAGGCCGGTTGCGATGACTGGCCCGCATTCGACTTCCAGTACAGGTACGGCGCGCCGGACCCATCCACGAAGGGCTGGGGATCGATGGACCCGCCGAAGCTCGTCTGGCACATAAACGGCACCAAGGACGTGTCGATGAACGGGCCGGCGGGGTCGGCGGCGGTTGCGATCGAGATGCACTGCTCACCCGTGGCGGCGACCTCGGTGGCGTAGTACATGACGTACTGGCTGCCCAGGAAGACGACGCCTGGTGACCACGTGCGGCCCGGCTCCGACCAGGCCGGCAGGACCGGCAACGCGTCTCCGACCGGTTGCCAGCTCTGGAGGTCGGTCGAGGTCAGGACCGGGATGTTCCCGCGCTCTCCCCCTGTGGTGTACGCGTAGTACGTGGTCCCGACGCGGATGACGTCGGGGTCAGGCGCGTCCGCGTCGTACACCGGAGCGTTGACACCCGAGGAGGTCCGGGGCAGGGTCCGGGCACCGGCGGGAGCCACCCCGACCGTCACCATGGCGAGGACGAGACCGCACAGTCCGGTGAGAGCCAGGCGGGCGCGACGCGGCGCTGCGATCGGGGTCATCGGTGCGGTGCGCGGTCCGGTTTTGTCGTGCGAGGGTGCTGGTGCGCTGGCCGCTGGTCAGTGGGCGAGTTGGCGCAGGACGTAGGCCAGGATGCCGCCGTGGCGGAAATACTCGGCCTCCATGGGCGTGTCGATTCGCAGGCGCGCATTGAAATCCACATTGCCGGCGCGCACGGCGATCTCCTTCGGCACGTCACCGGCACGCAACGCGTCGAGCCCGGCGATGTCGAAGGTCTCCTCGCCGGTAAGGCCCAGGCTTGCCATCGACGTCCCTTCGGTGAACTGAAGGGGAAGGATCCCCATTCCCAAGAGGTTCGAGCGATGGATCCGTTCGAAGCTCTCGGCGATGACCACCCGCACACCGAGCAGTGCCGGGCCCTTGGCCGCCCAGTCTCGTGACGAGCCGGACCCGTACTCCCTGCCGGCCAACACCACCAGCGGGATGCTCTCGGCGCGGTAGCGCATGGCCGCGTCGTAGATGCTCATCTGCTCACCGCTCGGCAACCACCTTGTGACCCCGCCTTCGGTCCCGGGGGCGAGCAGGTTGCGCAAGCGGACGTTGGCGAACGTCCCGCGCATCATGACCTCGTGATTGCCTCGTCGGGCCCCGTACGAGTTGAACTCCGACGGCTCGACGCCGTGCTCGGTGAGATAGACACCGGCCGGAGAGGTCGGCCGGATCGACCCGGCGGGGGAGATGTGGTCCGTGGTGACGCTGTCACCCAGTATCGCCAGGACACGCGCCCCCACGATGTCACTCACCGCGGCGGGCTCGGCGCTGAACTGCTCGAAGAACGGTGGCCGCAGGACGTAGGTGGACTGGGCATCCCAGCTGAACGTGTCGCCGCGGCCGGTGTCGATGTCCTTCCATCGGTCATCTCCTTCGAAGACCGAGCTGTAGCGGGTGCGGAACATCTCAGAGGTCACGGCTTGCTCGATCGCAGTCGACACTTCACTCGGCGTGGGCCACAGATCGCGCAGGTACACAGGTTGTCCGTCAGTGTCGGTGCCGAGGGGCTCTGAAGTCAGATCGAGGTCCATCGTGCCCGCCAGGGCGTAAGCCACCACGAGGGGGGGAGATGCCAGGTAATTGAGCCGGACGTCGGGGTGGATGCGGCCTTCGAAGTTGCGGTTCCCCGACAGCACCGCCGCGACCGACAGGTCACCCTCGTGCACAGCCTCGGAGACGCCGCCGAGCAGGGGACCAGAGTTCCCGATGCACGTCGTACATCCGAAGCCGACGAGCTGGAACCCGAGCGCCTCGAGCGGCTCGCGCAGCCCCGCCCGTTCGTAGTAGTCCATGACGACGCGAGACCCGGGGGCGAGGGAGGTCTTCACCCACGGTTTGGATCGAAGGCCTCGGGCCACGGCCTTCTGGGCCAGCAAGCCCGCCGCCAGCATCACCTGCGGGTTGGAGGTGTTCGTACAGCTCGTGATGGCCGCGATCACGACGTGGCCGTCGGCGACCTCCACCAGCTCGCCTCCGTCGCCCGGTGCGGTGGCCGCTCGCAGCGAGGTGCCCGCACCCCGGTCCGGCGCGACGGACGCCAGTGAGTGCCTGAACCCCGACTTGGTGTCCGACAGAGAGACGCGGTCCTGGGGCCGGGACGGTCCCGCCAGGCTCGGCTCCACGGTGGACAGATCGAGCGTCGCCAGCTCGGAGAACACCGGCTCGGGGTCCCCGGCGTGGTGGAACATGCCCTGCTCCTTGGCGTAGGCCTCCACCAAGGCCACGTGCGCGTCGTCGCGTCCTGTGAAGCGGAGGTAGCGCAGGGTCACGTCGTCGATCGGAAAGATCACGCAGGTGGCGCCGTACTCGGGTGCCATGTTCCCGATCGTGGCTCGGTTCTCGAGGGGGAGCTGGGCGAGCCCCGGACCGTGGACCTCGACGAACTTTCCCACCACCCCGTGTTGGCGGAGCAGCTGCGCGATGGTCAGGACGAGGTCTGTGGCGGTCGTCCCCTCGGGCAGCTCGCCCGTGAGCCTGAGGCCGACGACCGGCGGCACCAGCATCGTCAGCGGCTGGCCGAGCATCGCCGCCTCGGCCTCGATGCCTCCGACGCCCCAGCCGAGCACGCCCAGCCCGTTCACCATCGTGGTGTGGGAGTCGGTCCCGACGAGGGTGTCGGGAAAGGCCTGGCCGTCGTCAGTCGCGAACACCACACGAGCCAGGTACTCGAGGTTGACCTGGTGACAGATGCCGGTCCCCGGTGGCACGACGCGAAAACCGTCGAAGGCCTGCTGGGCCCAGCGCAGGAGTTGGTACCGCTCGATGTTGCGCCCGTACTCGATGTCGACGTTGGTGGCGAAAGACGAGGCGAGGCCCGAGGACTCGGCGATGACCGAATGATCGATCACCAGCTCGACGGGCACGAGGGGGTTGATGGCGGTGGGGTCACCGCCGAGCTCGGCCAGCGCGTCGCGCATGGCGGCGAGGTCGACGACACCGGGGACCCCGGTGAAGTCCTGCATGAGCACCCGCTCGGGTGTGAAGGCGATCTCCGTGGTCGACGCGATCCCGGCTTGCTGGCGGCCGGCCCATCCGGCGACGGCTTCGATGTCAGCCGCGTGAACCTGGCGTCCGTCCTCATGCCGGAGGAGGTTCTCGAGGAGGACCTTCATGGCATAGGGCAGGCGGGCCACGTCGAAACGACTCGCCATGGCATCGAGGCGGTGCACCACGAAGCTCCTGTCGCCGACGGCGATCGTGGCGCGGGTGGAGAAGCTGTCGGCGGAAGGAGAGGCAGGGGCCATGGGCCCATTCTGCTCCCTCGCGGGTGGAGTTCGACACCCCGGGCTCAAAGGACCGTCGGTTCGAGTCCCCGGTGTAGCGTTGTAAGGGCTCGCCCTTGGGAGTGACGCAATGTTTGGGCTGGACGACCGTGCTTGGGGTCGTCGCCCCGTACAGGCCCGACGCCTCTTCTGAGCATCGTCAAAGGACTCTCATGGCTGCCGTGGCTCCCGCCCGACCCCACCTGGTGGTCGTGCCGCTCCCGAACACAGATCCTGGGCACGAGGAGCGCCCTGGCGCGACGACATGCGGACGGTGCCGGCGGATCTTCGGCCGGCACCCGTCCTCCCTTTCCGACTTCTCCGACGAGGTTTCGATCCGGTGGCTGCGCCCGCCGTACCGGAGGAATGCGCCGTCACGCGTTCGGAGCGGGGGCCTCCGGCCTGTGGTGAGCGCGACGGGCCCCGACAGCGCCTCGGTATCCGAGCCCGTCGGGCCGACCCGGTGAGCGCCCCCGACTCCAAACGTTTCTGGGCAGTGCTGTCTGGAGTGGGCGATCACGAGCCACCGTCATTGGCGACGTTGTGTCGGGGATGCGTCGAGCTGCTGCCGGTGAGCGGGGCGGCGTTGTCGCTCATGGCGCCTGCGCATGCCCAGAGTGTCGCCAGCGCTTTCGACGGACGAGCGCGGGCCATCCAGGACCTGGAATTCACCCTCGGGGAAGGCCCCGCCCTGGACTGCTACGACCAGGGCAGCCCCGTCCTGGTGGACGACGTGCAGAGCCTCGCCCAGCGCTGGCCGCAATTCAGCGCCGCCGTCGCCGCCATGGGCATCCAGGCCGTCTTCGCACTGCCGTTGCAGACGACCGCCGCCCGGATCGGGGTCCTGGTCCTGTACCGGGACGAGGCGGGTGCCCTGGCCGATGGCGATTTCGCCGCCGCCCTCGAGGTCGCCGATTTGGTCACGCAACTCGTGCTGGTCATGCAGTCCGAGGCGGCCACCGAATCCGTGGCCTGGGCCCTCGACGTCTCGGACCACCGCGCCGTGGTCCACCAGGCCACCGGGATGGTCGCCGTCCAGATCGACGCCGATGTCGAAGAAGCGCTGGTGCGCATGCGGGCCTTTTCCTTCGCCGCCGACCGGCCCATTCGAGAGGTCGCCGAAGACGTGGTGACAGGGCAGCTACGGTTCGATGACCAGTGAGCTCACTTCATCTGGCCGCTGAGACGGCCCCGGCCCCGGTTCCCGGTGCGACAATGAACGTCCAAGGACTCGTCGGCGGCCGGTGCTCGCGGAGACTACTCGGGCAACCCCGGAGGGAGGAGGAGGTTTGACGATGGAACGGCGGGATGAATGGTTGGCACGCACGTTCGTCGAGCTGGCCGACACCCTCGTGGCCGACTACGACGTCGTGGACTTCCTCGCCACCCTGTCCGAGCGGTGCGTGGAGCTGCTCGAAAGTGTCGAGGTCGGTCTGGTCCTGCTCGACCGCCAAGGCGGCCTTCAGGTCATGGCGTCATCGACGGAGCGCATGCGCGTCGCCGAGCTGTTCGAGGTCCAGAACGAGGAAGGGCCGTGCTTCGACTGCCAGCGCGGGGGCGAGCAGGTCATCAACAAGGCTCTAGGCAGCGCCGAGGCCCGGTGGCCGCGATTCGGCCCCATGGCGATGGATGCCGGCTTCCACATGGTGCACGCCCTGCCATTGCGGCTCCGCCGCGACGTCATCGGCGCCATGAACATCTTCGACACCGAGTTGAGAGAGATGACGCCCCAGCAGGTGAACATCAGTCAAGCCCTGGCGGACGCGGCGACCATCGGCATCCTCCAGGAGCGCAGCGTCCGGCACCAGATCGACGTCGCGGGGCAACTGCAGGGGGCGCTCAATTCGCGGATCGTCATCGAGCAGGCGAAAGGTGTCGTGGCCGAGCGGCAGAAGGTGAGCATGGAGGACGCGTTCGCCATGCTCAGGGGCTACTCCCGCACCAGTCGTATTCCTTTGAGCGACGTGGCTAGTGCGGTCATCGATCGTTCGCTCAGTTCGGCGACGCTCCGCTCAGCCCCGCCGCTCGGACGCGGTGCCAGTCGAGCCCGCAAGGCGCCGTGACAGTTCCGGGCGACCCCACGTGCGCCGACACTCTTGCCAGGACACGTAGGTAGCCAGACATGTGCTTCTCGCCCCAAGCCGACCTGGTGGGCGGCCTTGCCATCAGCGCTATCGGGGTCGATGTCGTCCGTCATGTCCACCGACGGCGGGACCACATGGCCTTGGCTGCGCTCCCACTCGTGCTCGGTGCTCATCAGCTCGACGAAGCCTTCGTGTGGTGGGGCCAGCAGGGCCACGTGCCAGCGACCGTCGGTCGCGTCGCGTTGTGGATCTACCTCTTGATCGCCTTCGTGCTCCTGCCCATCTTCGTCCCCATCGCTGTCTACGCCCTCGAGCCGAGCAGGAGGAGGAAACTCCTGATGGTTCCGTTCATCGCGATCGGGACAGTCGTGGCGGCGTGGCTGTTGGTGGCCATGGTGCGCGGGCCGTTGGGTGTGACCGTGCACCCGTACCATTTGGCCTACACCATCAAGCCCGGTCACGGACTGCTCGTGATCACGCTGTACGTCGTGGCGTGTTGCGGGACACTCCTTTTCTCGGGCGAACGCCACGTCGTCTTTTTCGGCGCGCTGAACCTTGTCGCGGTGGCCGTGATCGCCAAGCTGACCGTCGACGGGTTCGCCTCGGTGTGGTGCGGGTGGGCGGCAGTGACGAGCGGCGTCATCGCCCTGCACATGCGCTTCGCCCGACCGCACCGGGCCTTGCCCTACGTCCTCACCTGACGCGCTTGGCCACGGGCCGCGTTGTAGGTCCATTGGCCTGCTCGGGCATGGTTTGCGCCTCCCGGCCTGGGTCTCCACCCGCCCCACGAGGCGCCCCCCCAGACGCAGTGGCCGGGAGTAGCATGAGTTCAAACGTGTCGCCCAAGACCACGGTGACCCTGAACGCCCCACGGCAACCTTGACTGCGCCGTATCGGGCACGAAACGGACGCCGTGTCGCAGACTGTTCTCGAGAGGTGGCCCGCACCTCGGGGCGCCGACGCTTCGCCTGAGCCGGCGCTCGACGGCTCTCCTCCCGGACCGATGACCTCGGCGCGGATCGTGACGTCTCTTCTCGTGGCGGGACCTCTGGTGGCACTGGCCGTCTTCATCCCGCTGGGTTGGGGCGGCACCAAGACGATCTGGGGCCTGGGACTGGCCGCGGCGTTCTACGTCTTCACCGGCTTCGGGATCAGCGTCGGGTTCCACCGGCTCTTCGCGCATCGCAGCTTTTGTGCGCACCGTGTGCTCAAGATCGTGTTGGCCGTGGCCGGGACGATGGCGCTCGAGGGGTCGGTCATCAGCTGGGTGACGACACACCGTCGACACCACATGTTCAGCGACCGTCCGGGCGACCCGCATTCCCCGGTCAGTTACGGAACAGAGAACCCCACGGCCACCCGCGGCTTCCTGTGGGCCCACGTGGGTTGGTTGTTCGCTTCCGATCCCACCAGTCAGAAACGCTTCGCTCCCGACCTGTTGCGTGACCCGGACATGGTGACGGTCGACCGGCTGTTCCCCGTTCTGGCCGTGCTCTCGCTGTTGATCCCGTTGGGGATCGGCTGGGCCGTCACCGGCACCCTTGGCGGGGCCCTCGGGGTGTTCTTGTGGGCCGGCCTTATCCGCATGGCATTGCTGCATCACGTGACGTGGAGCATCAATTCGGTGTGCCATCTCTGGGGTCGTCGACCCTTCACCACCGGTGACAACAGTGCCAACGTGGCATCGCTGGCATTGGTGTCATTCGGCGAGAGCTGGCACAACTTCCACCACGCCGCTCCTGCTTCGGCCCGGCACGGGGTTCTCACCCATCAGGTCGATCTGGCCGCAGGGCTCATCCGGCTCTTCGAGCGAGCCGGGTGGGTGACCAAGGTGCGCTGGCCGACGGCGACGCAGATCGACACCCTGACCACCCGAGTCGAAGAGCCCCTTTCGCTCTGATCGCGGTCGTCGGTCCCGTTGCGCGGCGCCTCGGTCAGCGAAACGCCTCGACCCGGCTCGCCCCCGCCACGACCAACATCCCCGCCGCCGCGCTCGTAGCCGCGAAGTGTTGTGGCGTTCCGGTGGTGAGCGGCACCCTGTACAGCGTTGTGCCGGTGGACAGCCCCACTCCGTAGAGCACCGACGCGCCGATGTCGATCGTCCACAGAACTCCCCCCGAGATCGTGGGTGACCCGGCTTGGCCCGTCGGCGAGGTCCAGGTCCAGCCGCGCGTCATGGTCGACCCGGGCCCGACTCGCACCTGGTCGATGGTTCCGTTCCCGGTGCACACCACGTACGCGTCGGGTGCCTGGTAGGCGTTCCCTCCCCGGGAGTTGCAAAGATCGATCGACGCCAGCTGACCGCCGATCCCACCGAGCTTCGTGGCGTCGAGGAGGTAGGCGGTCTGTTGTTTGCCGACGATGAACAGCCTCGATTCGCCGAGGAGAATGGCGGCGGTTGAACCCAGGTCGCCGTCGTCGGCGTTGTCCTGGGCCCAGTTCGTGGGCGCAAAGAACTGGCGCTCGGTGAGGGTCGGCGACAACTCGATCACGGCGTTGCCGTAGTCGAAGGGCTGTCCCGCCTCGGCGCTGCCGTTGCCGGTCACGACGAAGATGTCTCCCGACGCGTCCACCGTGGCGCCCGCCGGAGCCCAGATGGCCCCCTCGCGGGCCGTGGGCACTTCGTAGGTGAGCAGGGGTCCGACGCCGGACTCGGGGACCCCCACCACCCAGCCGTGGTAGGCACCGCAATCGCCGAAGTTTCCTCCGAACCCGATGATCACGTGGCCGGCGGACAGGGCGAGGCCGATCCGCTGCAGCTGCGCGACGGCGGTCCACCCGGGCTGGTCGACATCCCGAGACCACAAGACCCGATGGGTGGCGATGTCCAAGGCCACCACAATGTGCGTGGCCGACGACCCCGACAGCGTTTCGGCGGAGACGAACAGCGTGCCCGAGGTGGGATCGATCACCATCGTCGAGGTGATGCCCACGTCGGGGGTGATGTCTCCGCACGGGAGCATGCCGGCGGGCACGGGAGCACCCAGATGGTCAGACCAGTCCAGCGCGCCGGTGGCGGCGGACAGCGCGTACACCGTGTTGTTCTCCGTTCCCACGAAGACCTGCCCCCCGGAGATGAGCGGCTCCCCGTAGACGGGCCCGTCGAGGGCCGGTGACGTCCATGCCGCCGTCGGCGTGTGGTCGGTGGCGGGGTCGACGCTGTCGAGCGAGGTCCGGGAGAAGCTTCCGCCGTAGGTGAGCCATGCTCCCGACGAGGTCGGTGTCGTCGTGCTCGTGGTCAGAACCGAGGAGCGGCCGGGGGCGGTCGACGAGCTCGACGTGGGTGTCGACCCTGCGCGCGGCGACGGCGAGCCGCTTGCGCACGCCGCAGCGACCCCCGCCAGGGACGCAAGCGCCACGGCGCGTAGGACGGTGGCGTTGACGACCTTGCCTACCTTGAGCTCCCGGACGGCGACGCTCAACCCCGTTGTTCGTGCCATGGCTCGAGTCTTGTCCCTTCGCAGACGCCATGCGGGCGCGGGAGGCGCGGTCGTGCTGGACTCCTGGCCATGGCCAAAGTCCGTCTCGGGTTCTTCTCCTTCACAGAAATTACGGACCGTGCCGAGCACCGGTCCTACAACGAGTGGCACCAGCTCGACCACATGCCCGAGCAGTACCCGCTGCCCGGGGTCGTATTCGGCCAGCGCTGGGTGTCCACGCCCGCATGTCGTCGGGCACGGGCGTTCGACGATCCGATGCTGGCTCCCATCCATTACATGACCTTGTACCTGATGGGAGAGCCTGTCGACGCCACGTTGGAGGAGTTCTGGGCGCTCGGGGAGACCTTGCGTGCTGCCGGTCGTTTTCACGAGCACCGTCGGTCGCGCCTGTCGGGCCCCTTCTCTGTCACCGGTGGGCAGGCGGCCCCCCGGGTGCTCGTGTCGGCGGACTCCATCCCCTACCGGCCCAACCGCGGGGTCTACGTCGTGGTGCACGAGACAAACGAGTCAGACCAGCGCGAGGCCGCATTGGCCGGTGCGGCGCCGGGCGGCGCCGACGACGGGGACGAGCGCCTCACGACTGCGTTGCTCGAGGCGGACGGGGTTGCCGGGGTTTGGACCTTTGCCACCGACGGCCGCTTCGACCGTCATATGTGGCGTCCCGGTCACAAGACCATCAAGGTGTGCTACCTCGACGCGGAACCTCTCCTGGTGGCCACGGCACTGGGCGATCTCGTGCGCGCCGCCGACGACGCGAGTCCACGCCGGGTTCTGTTCGCTGGTCCGCTGGAGACGATCACCCCGTGGAGCTGGGACTGGTTCGACGATGGCACGTGACCGGCGGAGCCTGCGATGGGGCGACAGCTGCCCTTGCTTCGCGTTTTTAGGAACAGGCCACGATTCTCGATTCCGAGCCGGAGGTGCTCTACGTGTCGGGCTTCTCCCACACCGAGATGTGCGACCTGCTGTCGCCGTTGAAGGAAGAGCGGTCCCACCAGGCCCACCGATTACAGAGTGACATGCCAGCGAGTTTGGCCATCAGATCCAACTCGGACGGCCATGCGTACCGAAAGGGAGTCTTCTGCTCGCGTACACCCGACTCGTCGGCAGCGAAGTGGTGTGACATTGCCTGCTGGGCAACAAGATCAGTGTAGCGATCGTAACCCGCGTACCCCGGCGCATGGGCGAACACGCGAGCGTCTTCGCCGGGTGGAAGGAGGCGCAGGTCAGGAACGCCAACCTCGATTAGGAAATAGCCACCGGGCTCGAGGTGAGCGGCAGCGTTGGCAAAGCACGCCACTTGTTGTTCCTGGGTGGTCAGGAGCCCGATCGCGTTGAACACGAGGTACACAAGCCGGAACGTGCCGTCGACCCGCGTCGTCGCCATGTCGCCGATCGTCACCTTGATGCGCTGCGCGTCATCCTTTGCTCGGAGCTGCCGGGCCATGGGGATCGAGAGTTCGATCCCGCACACCGGCACACCTCGGGCCGCAAGCGGCAAAGCGACCCGACCTGTTCCGACGGCGAACTCCAGCGCAGCGCCGTCACCTGCAAGCTCGGCTAGCAGTTCCACCGTCGGGCCAAGCACGTCGGGGTCGAACATCGAGCCAGAGCCCTCGTCGTAACCAGCGGCTGCTTCCTCGCCCCAATAGTCCCGTGTCACGCCCCGATACTGGCATCGCGCCGTTGTGAACGCCACAGAGTTCTCTCTCCGCTCTACGTCACGTCCTAGGATGTCTGACGGCTCTCTCAGATCGCCGGCGGAGACACATCCGGTACATGCTGGTTCGGTCGACCTCCTCACCGAGACCGGCAGAGCCCAAGGGCGCACGGTACTCGGGGGTACCGATCGCCCCTTAGAACACCTCGGAATAGTCGGACGCACCCGACGGACCAACCCTCCTCCAGGGCCACGCCGCACATAATCGCAACGCCGAGTGATCCCGGTTGCTCCGGTTGAATCGCAGCCGGAGCGAGGATGTTCGACGGCGCCGTCGGAGGTACATGCGGGTCCGGGTGATCCCGGTGGGCCCAGGGTGGTCGTCATGGCCGGACGAGGCGACTTGGATCCGGTAATACATCTCGATGATCCAGAGTGGACTATTCAAGGAGAATGGAACCAAATCGGATGTTCAGGGGTCTTCACTGTGTGGACACGGTGGGGACTAGGTTCGCTCAGGCGACAGGGGTGGTCGGGTGCCGGTTCCGGTGACCACCTCGGGGCGTCAGGAGGTCTTTGAGCAGGTATTGCGCGATCGGGGTAAGGCCCTCACCCAATTGGCTTTCTGCCTTTGTCGCAATAAGGAGGACGCCCAGGACCTCTGTGCCGAGGCCTTCGCCAGCGCCTGGCCGCGCTGGCAGGAGGGAAAGGTTGAAGACCTCACGCCTTACCTGCGTCAGGTGATCGTGAACATGTGCAAGAAGGCCTGGCGCCGGGAAGCCATTGCCCGTCGTTACGCACCCCAGCTCGCGGCTGATCTCGTCGGAGAGGAAAGCTCAGTCCAACATCGCTTCGACCTTATCGACGCCGTCCTACGTCTTCCTCCAAGGCAAAGAGCGGTTGTGGTGCTTCGGTATTTTGAGGAATTGAGCGAGCAGGACACCGCCTCCTTGCTTTCGATCGCGACCGGGACTGTGAAGTCCCGGGTCTCTCGTGCTCTGACCACCTTACGCTCGTCCCTTGAGGGTGAATCCGATGTCTGATATCGAACGGCGACTCCTCCAGGATTTTGCTCTCCTGCGAGAGAGACTCCATGTGTCCGGACCGGATCCCGTCAAGGTTTTCGCGACCCGACCTTCTTCTCGGCGGTGGTTCCATCGTCATATCACGGCGATCGTCCTTGCCACTCTTGGCGTGGTAGGAAGCTCGACCGGACTGGCGATCGCCCTCACTCGACCCCCGGCCGGGCCCACTCCGACAACCCAAACCCCAACTCCAGCCGCGGCACCAGCGGCCACAACCACAACCGCAACTACAACGCTGCCCACGACGACAAACACCACGATCATCACCACACCGAAGCAGACGCTTCCGCCGATCAATCTTGAGATGCTGCCTGTCCCCTCCGATTACACCTGCTCGGAAGGTCTTTACTTCTCGTCCCCAGCGAACCAAGCAGCAGGCGAGTGCGTCCCGTACGCCTACCTCGTCGGAGGCACGGCTTCGGACCCCAACAACAACACAGCGTGCCCGGCAGGCGCTTTCATGACCATGGGGCCCGTGGAGTGCGACAACGAGACTGGCATCGTGACCGCAGTTCCTCCTGGCGCGAACACGTGCTCGACACCGGGAGGGCCGTGCCCCTCCTCGAACTTGCCACTTTCCTCGCAGGCGTCGGTCATCTCCTGGTCAGCGATCGAGTTGCCGACTGGGAAGTGTCCGGCTGGTTATTACTTCGGCGAGACGAACGGTATCGCAACCTGTGTGCCGTACGACTACCTACCTGGGGGAACCTCCGCCAACCCGAACAACAACACGGCTTGCCCGGCTGGCTCCGGACTGACGATTTTGAAGCTGACCGGGACGCTGTGCACAGAGGATGCAGGGTCCTACGAGATCGTCCCCCCGGTCCCATCCCAATCGGGACCGTTATCAGCAGTTTCGACCCCCCGATCTGGAGTGCTCGGCCACGTTACGATCCTGGCCACAGCCACGCTCGCGGGGGTACCAGCCACGGAGACCGGGCAGCTTGAATTCGACGTCAGTCCGGGTCCCTACAACCAGGGCGAGCCTGCGTCAGCAGAGGCCGTGCCCACGCACGGCCCCGGCGTGTACACCATGCCGACGGGGTATGCGCCTTATCGAGCCGGCAACTGGTTCGTGACTGTCTTCTACGAGCCGAGTCCGAGCCAGGGGACTGGCCCTATCCCGACGGTCAGCGGCATGCCCGCACCCGACAACCCACATCCAGACGCCAATCTGGTCACTGTAGTGACGGCTTCCTAGGGGTCCAATCGAGGCAACAGGTATGTGTTGATCGATCTTCCCGGGCTCGGACTAAGCCGCTTTGTGTACGCGTTCGGGATCAATCATCAGGTGTTCAAGCGTTCGGGTCAACGGGAACTCGCAGCACCTCCCGGTTCGCCCAAATTGCAGTTCGCCGCCGGCTGGTGCCGACCCGCATTCAGAGCGTGGTTGATCGACGTTCCCGAACGGATCGTTGCACGCATATTCGGGGATCCCGTACGCATCATGTATCCACGTGGCCCGGGCGGGACGTGCCGAACTTTCGCCCCCCGGCCCGGAGCTGACCAGAGCTGTATCCGCGGGCCGAGAGGATTATCGGTCGCCCAGCCCTGGTGGGGCCTCAGCCCGGCCCGAGCACCACCCGGCAGTTGCGCGCACCTCTCCGATGCTCGCGACAAATAGCACCCTGCCTCCACCGTCCCGAACGATGTGCCTGTTGTGTCGTGCCCCGAACGGCATTTATGCCCACAGACCCGGCGCGCGAGGGGGGAGATGTAAGTAGGGTGCTGTTCGCAGCACACGAAACGAACCTGAGGGGAGCGAAGATGTCGGTATTGGCGAGGTTATCTGCTTCAGGAATGACGACGGACATGTACGACAAGGTGTCAGAGCAGCTAACGCCCCTCGTTCTGTCCGCGCCCGGATTCGTCGCCCACGTGGCCTTCGTGGGAGACGGCGTGTTTCACGTATCTGAGGTATGGGAGAGCCGGGACGACTTCCAGAACTGGTTCGACAACAATGTGAAGCCGAATGTCCCCGGTGTCGAGATCGACGTGGTGATGGAAGTGCACAACGTCATAATCAAGAAGTAACGAGAAGCACCCATCCGCAGGGTGCTTCACTCGCCCAGCGCACTGGTCCCTGCCCACGTCGGCGGCCACCTACCACGACATGTGCGTAGTCGTTTTCTGCTGCAGTCGCCGACGAGGTCTTGTTTGCTGGCTGACAACTCGCTCCGGACCGTACCGGAAGTGCCGTTCCCGACCGGGGTCCGGCGCAACGGCGAGAGTGAGGCCAGGTAGCGCAGAATCGGGAATCCCGTGCGTGCTGTGTATTCATCCGGCCCGGCCGCAACGTGCCGTGGTCGTGCGGTCGGGGGTCGGTATCCATCCACTCGCAAACTCCGCACGTCACCTTCGGTGTTCGGCTGCTTACCGCCAGAGGATTGGAAACACCGTGTGGTGACCATCCACACCCTTGAGGACGAGGGACCTGGCCTCACCGAGAGTAAAGGCGCCAGCGAGGCTGTCCTGAACCACCTGTGATGCCAGGATCTCGCCGCCCGAAGCGGCGCTCGAGATTCGAGCCGCGATTACAACCGTCCGACCAAAAAAATCTCCGCCTTCGACTTTGGCATTCCCACTGTGTATTCCCACCCGGACCGCTACCGGAACTCCGGCCCACCCTGCGCTCAGAGCACGCTGGATCGCTGCCCCGCACGCAGCTGCCGAGCCAGCGGCAGAGAAGGCGAGCATGAATCCATCACCCTGGCCCTTGACGACGACGCCCCCAAAGAGCGCTGTCTGCTGCCTTACAGCATTGTCATGCCAGTCGAGCAGCTCTAGCCAGCTGTCCTCGCCTAGAGACTCCATTAGAGCGGTAGACCCCTCGATGTCGGTGAACATGATCGTCACTATGCCATCGGGGGACATGGCCATTGCGGGCGGACGCTCATCTTGGAGCAGGGTAAGGATCTCATCGACCGCTGTGGTAAGCGCAACCCCCAAGGACTCCTCGTTGGCCACCGGAATTGATATGTGCCAATGAACGATGCGCCAGTGTGCACCTTCTTCGCGTAGCACGAGAGTCGAGCGGGTCATGATCGAAGCCATTCCCTCGACCACCATCGGTGCTCGGCTTACGACCCATCCAACCGTGCTCTCCTTCCAGGCGACAGTTTCCTCCGGGTCGAAGTGGATCGGAGGCATTTCCGAGAACTGCACTCGGATCATGGTGGTGATGGCCTCAATTCCCACCCACCACTCTTCGGGTGCGGTTCCGATAACCATTGAGCCGGGTTGACGCGAAACGCCGTCGATGAAGGTCTCGGAATCACGCGTGTCGAACGACCGATACATCCGCTCCATGAGGAGAACGAGTTCCGGGGCTGGCTCCATTGCCCACACGATACGCTTCGCGCTGGATCTGCCCCGATATCGACCGAATCCGAACCAGAGCCCCGTTTCAACCCCACCCGCAAGGTGCCGGTATCCGTCGACGTCTGGCCGGAAGCCTTCCACCGTCGGAGCCACGCATCATATTCGGGGATCCCGGTAACACCTTGTAGCCATCTCTGGCATGGGCACTGCGTCGGGGTCGCGTAACCGGGCCAACGGCAACCACGCGGTATTCGCGGCGCTGAGCGATTGCGCGTGGGTCAAGTCGGAGGCGAGTCCGTCACCTTCGCTCTGACTCGGCTCTGGCAGACGGAGCGTCGCCCACCCTGGACCGGGTGTTCTGCGCTACCCACGACCCAATCGTGATGGCCTTGGGGGAGCGCCATACCCGGCATGGTCGAGCAATTCAGACGAATGCCTGGCCTCCGAGACAATGCGGTGTTACCGATTGGTTCGATCCGGCGCCGTCGCATCGCGGCGGACGCTCTGTCATGGTCCCATAGCCCGGCGTTCTGGGGCACAGACGTTGACGGCGACTGGAGTCTCGAGTCTGGTTGGATCAGGGCCGAACGCCGACCAGTCCGAAACTCGGTTGGCTCAATACTCGCCCTTGATCACGAAGTACGAGCCTCGGATCGTGCCTGCCAGCTTCGACTTCTGGCGTGCGAACTTGAACGAGGCCAACTCGGCGGGGACGTCCATCCCTTCGGAGAGCTTGAACCCAACTGCCCGCTTCGGAGTCGGTCCGTCGAGCGTGTAGAGGACGTTGATCGAGAGCCCGCTCTCGTAGAACACGTAGGTCCAGCGAATGTTCTCGACCTGGAACGCCGTCGCCTCGACCGGGGGCGACGTGACGACGATGTCACGCTCCTCCTTGAGAATGCGGTGCACCAAGTCGATGGATTTCTTGGCTTTCGCGGCAGGTTCCACCGTGAAGACGTGATCGTACTTGTTCTTGAAGTACCGAGACTCGTTTGCTCGCAGGCCTGCCAGCGCCACCGCCACCGGTGACGACTCGAGTCCGATGGTTGACACGTTGACGAAATCAACGACGTAGCTCATGGTCGGTCAGCGTACACTGTCTCTTGTATTCCCTTAACTGTACTCATCGATCAATCTTCGGGAAGACCAGCAAAATCACGCTTGGCTTGCCTGTACCATCCCATTCCCTTGATGGGGTTCCTCCACCGGCCCTTCATCTCCTTCGCGGCGCTCCCCTGTCGTGTGTCACCCTTCGCTACCATTTCCTTGAGATGTCGATGTTGCGCCTTCGGCGGTAGTGAGGCCCAACCGCTCAGCGGTGGATCTGTGCCAACCGAGCCTCTTCATACTGATTGATATTCGCGTCGCTGAACATCTGCGCGTGGGTCAGGTCGGAGGCGCGTCCATCACCTTCGGACTGACTCGCCACTTGTAGACGGAGCGTCACCCGCCCGCAACCGGGTGATTCCGCTTGGTGCGGCGGCCAAGAGAGCCAACCAGCCAGGGCACGCAGATCAAGCAGTTGTAAGCGGTCACGCGATGCGTTTTGCTCCGCTTGCCAGAGGCAACACCGACCGCTCATCCGACGGCAGGTGACGACCACCGAACCGGCGATAGGTGGTACAGCAAGCGAAGAATCAACGTCCTTGCGTAGGCTCCAGATATGACGTACTCGCTTAGGTGGCAACGCTTGGTCGTGATTGGTGGATTCCTCATCGTCGCCATCGGGTGGATCGGATATACGGCACTCACCTGGCATTTTCGCTCGGCGTCTTTCGTGGAGACTCTGCTCTTCGGCATCGCAAGCGTTGTCGGTTATGCCATCCTCGCAGCAGCGTCGTGGTCCTGGTTCAGGTGGATCGAAAGGTCCCATGCCCCACTGGCGGGGATGACACGGGTCTTGAAGCTCTTCGCTCTCGGCAATGTTTGCCTGGCTGTGGGTCTGGCGGCGATCAGCTACTTCTCGTCCGACCAGGCGGTCGCCCAGCGGTACGACGGTCGGACCACGATCGTGGCCGCCATGTCCTACGGATTCGAGTTCTTCGGGTTCCTGCTGGCCGCCATTGCCTTCTGGGGCGCGTCGTCAACGGTTAGTGCTGTACTCCCCAGCCCGTCAGTTCCTGAGGAGGGCCTGATCCCTGCCTGATTCTGATTGGCTAAGGGTCTAACCCCTCAGGCTGACTGTGGCATAAGTGCCGGTCGGGAACGACCCGGATCTCCGAACCGATGCCTGTGAACGAGGGTACGCGCAACGTGCCGGTCCCGGCCGAGGTCTGAGAGGCATCGGTGATGGCGGAAGGGCGACCGGTAGTCGGGGATCCCGGTAGCGCTGCACACCAATCCGGGCCGGGCTCAAGGCATGAGTTGCGGACGCGCCGATTCGGCGGCGCCCCACGCTTTATCAGCGTGGCCGAGTGATTGCGGGCGGTCGGCTCGATCAGAAAGTTCCTGAGGGCCTCACCGGATCCGGCATGTGCGAGCGGTCAACGGGGTGCCACCTTCCACCGTTGGGTGGAATTACGGGATAGGTGGGATCGGACCAACGTTCGGACCGCCCGATACCCTCTCGGGGTGGCCGCCAGCACAAGGACCCGCTACGCCAAGTGTGGGGACGTGGATATCGCCTACCAGGTGCTCGGTGACGGACCCATTGACCTGCTCATGTACACCGGATTGATCATCCCGATCGACTGCATGGACGAAGAACCGTCCATGGCTCGGTTCCAGCGTCGGCTGGCCTCGTTCGGTCGGCTCATCCGGTTCGACAAGCGAGGGATCGGGTTGTCGGACCGAGGGTCACCCTCGGCTCAACCCACCCATGAGCAATGGGTACAGGACGGTATCGCGGTGTTGGACGCGGTCGGCTCGGAGCGAGCGGCCGTGCTCGCCCCGGGTGGCGACACCGCCAGCGGTGTCATGGTGGCGGCGACGCACCCGGATCGTGCCAGCCACCTGGTGATCATGAACGGCGCGGCTCGCCTTATGTCGGCACCGGACTATCCCAACGGCGTTCCCCAGAGTCTGATCGAACCGTCGCTGCGGCTGACGGCCGAACCCGATGCCGTCGACCAGGGGTTCGACTCCCTTGCGATGCTCGCCCCCAGCGTCGCCGAGGACCCGGCCTTTCGCTCCTGGTTCGACCGCGCTGGCAATCTGGGCGCGACCCCGGCTGTGGCGCGCGCGGGGTGGGCAGCGCTTCTTCGAACCGACGTTCGCCACTTTCTGCCCCAGATCGGCGTGCCCACGCTGATCATCCAACGAGCGAGCATCCGGGCCCTCGGCGTCGGACATGGTCGCTACCTGGCCGAGCACGTTCCGGGTGCCAAATACGTCGAGCTGTCGGGCGCCGACACTCTCTACTGGGTGGGCGACAGCGGGCCGATGCTCGACGAGATCGAGGAGTTCTTGACAGGTGTCCGGGGCGGGTCGGGAGCAGAGCGGGTCCTGGCCACGGTGTTGTTCACCGACATCGTCGGGTCCACCGACCGGGCGGCTCAACTTGGGGACAGACGGTGGCGAGATCTGCTTGACCGCCATGACCAGACTGTGCGCACCCAGATCGAGCGCTTCCGGGGGCGCGAGGTGAAGACGGTCGGAGATGGCTTCGTGGCCACGTTCGACAGTCCGGGCCGCGCCATCGAGTGCGCTTTAGCCATCAAGGGCGCGCTGGCCGCCCTCGACGTTGGCATGCGGGCCGGCATCCATACCGGGGAGATCGAAGTTCGCGGAGATGACGTGGCCGGGATGGCGGTCCACATAGGTGCTCGGGTGTCGGCCCTTGCCGGTGCCGGCGAGGTGCTCGTCTCATCGACCGTCAAGGATCTCGTTGTGGGATCAACCGTCGATTTCGAGGAGCGTGGGGAGCACGAACTCAAGGGCGTGCCGGGAATGTGGCGTCTTTTCGCCGTGACAGCGTAAGAGCCGATAGCCCGTCCGGTATCACGCCGATATGTATCTATCTGGTCCGGCGCGCTAAGTGCATCGGTGGTGGTCGAGGTCAGGCCCTACATCGAGGACGTGCTCCAGCAGCGCATACTCGGGGATCCCGCGTGGTGCCCCTGAACTGGAACGGGTGTTCTGCGCTCCCCACGGCCAACCGTGATGGCCCCCTGGGGGCACCCTGTGCCCGGCATTCTCGCCCGGTCAGGCACCCGGGGGTTGCTGCTCGCGAGAGGTAGCGATCAGGCTCGACTGATGGTCGTTATCGATCACCGAACCGGCGTCAGGGGGCGGTTCGGGCCGAATCTGATGACTCTGGTGGACGAGGAATCGAAGGACAGGCATCAGTCGCTCGGACTAGGGTCGGGTGTTCGCGCGGCCAACGTCGTCCGGCGATCTCTTCATCGAGAGGACGACAAGGTGGTTGATGGCAACGACGGGAACTCGCTTGCGTCCGTGGGGACGACGGATCGGTACTGGGACCGGCTGGCGTTGGTGGCGGTGGGGGACGAACGCATGCTTCGGACCTTGGAGCGTTCGAGGTTGTTCGATCAAGAAGCCGAGCGCTATGACCGGTGCCGACCGAGATACCCCGACGTCGTGATCGATGAGTTGCTCGGTCCGGAACCGTCTGGCCTCGAGGTGCTCGATGTGGGTTGTGGCACCGGGATCGCTGCAAGGCCGATAGCTGAGCGGGGCGCCAAGGTGCTCGGGGTGGAACTCGCGCCACGAATGGCGGAGATCGCCCACCGCCATGGAATCGACGTGGAGATCGGCGCCTTCGAGGACTGGGAAGCTGCTGGTCGCAGTTTTGACCGAGTGACTTCCGCCCAGGCGTGGCACTGGCTGGACATGCCCGCCGCTACGGCCAAAGCGGCGTCGGTCCTGCGACCGAACGGCAGCCTTGGCCTGATTTGGAGCGGGGGTGGGCACCCCGACGATCTCGCCGACGCGCTCGAGGACGTGTATTCGAAGGTGGTGCCGAGCGGCACTCACAGTCTCTTCCGGGGCTATGCCGCCAACCGGTCAACCGACGTCAGGGCCGGACTCACGGGCGTCGTCGACGCCATCACAGCGGCCCCCGATTTCGGTGCCGTCACTGAACGGTGGTTTCCGTGGACGCAGCGTTACCAAAGGGATGAGTGGCTTGAGTTGCTGCTGTCATACAGCGAATACGCCGCCCTCGAGCCGAACCTTCGACACCGTCTACTCGATGCCGTGGCGACGACGATCGACGACCACGGAGGCTCGTTCCTCATGGACTTCGAGACGGTTTTGATAACCGCGAAGCGGCTCGGCTGACCGCTACGCCGTGGCGGCCGCTCGCGGTGCCGCTCGTGCCGACCGCCGCTCATGGTTTTCGAGATGGATACCTGGCGGTCCGATATGTGCCTCCTTCCCCGGCGGTAGGTGACACCCTGTGGGGTCCCCGTGAGTGAATTTATTGGGGCACCCATCGAACGGCAGATCCGTCGGGCTGGCGCATCCGCAGTCCGCTCGGGCGGACATTCCGACGGAGCCAATCCAACCGCTGGCGCTGAGCAAGCAGTCCGCCGTCCTGGCTCTGAAAAGTGTGTCCGTGACCCGGCCATCTGCAGCACTCCGGTGTGGCGATCTGCTGTGTCAGTTTAGGTTGACAGATCAAGGGATGTCAGTCTATACTGACAGGCATGGACATCGAAAAACTCAGCGTGAATCTCTCGTCGGATGACCCGGCAATTGGGCTTCGCGCCTCGTTGGCGCTCCATCGCCTGGCTGAGAGGGTCGAAGCGAACCACGTCGCGTCGGCCCGGGAAAAGGGCTGGTCGTGGCAGCA
>Ga0182024_10001120_pt1 | contig 69324 bp, 52 predicted proteins | sample P32metaG_FD_120480 | JGI IMG/M metagenome (GOLD analysis project Ga0182024, IMG submission 120480) | Permafrost microbial communities from Stordalen Mire, Sweden - P3-2 metaG (Illumina Assembly) | ecosystem: Environmental > Terrestrial > Soil > Wetlands > Permafrost | place: Sweden: Stordalen...
GAGCGCGCGAAATGGCAAAATTTGGGGGTAGCAAAATGTATCCCCATGGCTCGGCGATCGCGTATAGCGCGTCTAATCGCGTCGGCAATTTTGCGTTCGGTATTGACAAAGACTTTTTCCGCACCCTGTGACGCATGGCGGTTCCCATTTGGTAAAGCAGGAACCGCGACCGTCAGGGAGTGGACGGACCTTGTTTGCTCCCGTGGGGAGGCTCAGAAAACGATGAGGGATAACTGCCGGCGAGACCAAAGCGGTGCTGGAATTGGCAAGAGCCTGGCCGTCTTCATGTGGCGCGCGCATCCTCTTCCGTGACGAGTTTTTCCAGTTCGGACAGGCGAGCGCGCATCGGCCTCAGTTCATTTTCATCGAGTTTTTCGCCGCAACCCTCGACGATCCTTCTTCCCTCCTCATAGAGGGTCCGGCGAAACGAGGGCTCCGGGCTGGTCCAGGCGATATCGCTGAGTGCGCGCAGCAGCCGCAAGCTGACGGCAACATCCGACTTCGAGTACAGGCGTATTTGCTGAAACGCCGATCGCAGCAGCCCGTCAAAACCGATCCACGGGATCATCACCCGGGGAATACCGGGCGGATCGTAGAGGATGGCAGCGGGCCGTTCCCGGGAGGCGACGCGGATCAGGATGCGGCTCAACTGATCCACGCAGGAGAGTGCGGTGGTCGGATCGTTTACCGCGGGGGAGATCGCCTTCAACGCGATATCGACAATCTGCAAAACTACGAACTCGACGTCCTGCTGCAACGTTCGCGAGGGGCCCAGGTCGAACGCGCCGACAATCTCGGTTCCGCTTTCAACGGACAGGCGCGCTGCCTTATAAACCAGCACGAGCGGCGTGCCTACGGGAACGAATTGGCCAACCCGGCGGACGGCGCGGATTTTCACGTGATGAATCTTTGCCACAGCGATCAGGCGGCGTGTATCGATGAACCGTATATAACCGGACGCCTGGCTTAGCAGGGGGACGTCCCAGGTTTCCACCTCGCGCGGTTCCGTTTCGAACGATCTCTGGCTTGCGCGCGGCTGCGGCATGACGTCATCGATGATGCCTTCGGTCTCCGTCGCGATCCGGTCGACGATGTGGCTGACACTGATCGCCTCCGAGATGTGGTGAATGAAATACAGCAGCCAGGCCACGCAGGCCAGCGCGAGCAACATTGCTCCGAAAACGGTAAAAACGGGTGCAAACGGATGCGGGAGCGACCGCGCGGTGGGAAGCGCGCCCATGCAGTAGCAGAAGGTGCCCAGGAAGACTCCGAGCGTCCATTGGGTGACGCGGTCCTTGGCGAAGCTGACGATAATTCTCGGCGAAAATTGCATGGACGCCAGCGTAAGCGTCATCAGCAGGATCGCGAAGACAATGGACACCACCGTCATAATGGAGGTGGCAATCCCCGAGAGAATCACCTGCGCCACCTGCGGATCGGAGCGGGATGGCAATAGAGCCGCCGGTCCAAGATTACTCAGGCCGGGAAAAGTCTCTTCCAGCGAAGACAGCAACGCGCCGGCAAAACCCAGCGTCAATGCGATGATCAGCGGGCGGAGCAAAAAACCTCCGCGCAGGTTGTACATCGCCCGGCGGAGCCAGAATGGGAGTCTTCTATCCACGGTATGCTATCTGTCCAGTGTAGTCGCAGCGAACCATGACTTTTTCAGGACTTGCGACTACAGTAGAAGGTGGAAATGATCCAGCATCTTCGCCCCGGCATCCTCGGCGTAGTTCTGCTCACATTGTTGACCGGCTGCATCTTCCCACTGGGGTTGTTCGCCCTGGGACGCCTCTTGTTCCACGACCGGGCGGACGGACCCGGCCTCAACGCCAACAGCGTGTTTTACAACGTGACCACCGCCGTCGCCATGCTCGCTGGACGATTCGGCATGGCCGCGCTGGCGATGGCCCTGGCCGGGCGATTCGCGGCGCAACGGCGCTGGCCGACCACGACGGGCACGCTGCCCAGCGATTCGGTCATGTTCGGAATCCTGGTCCTTGTGACGATCCTGCTGGTGGGAGCACTGAGCTTCCTGCCCGCCCTGGCGCTCGGCCCGTTCGCCGAGGCGCTGCAACGCTAAGCGCGATCGGCCTCCGTCGGCGGGGGAGTGTGATATAAATTGATCGGTTTATGCGGTTTTTTGGGAGCACGGTATGGTGCTGCCTTCTGGTCCTCGCCGGAGGCGCTCGCGCTCAGGAGGACAGTGCCGCGAAGTTCCGTCTGACCGTGAACCAGATTGTGGTTCCCGTCGTGGTGACCGATGCCAAAGGGCATCGCGTGACAGGATTGAGGGCGGAAGATTTCTCGCTGCTCGAAGATGGCGCGCCGCAGAAGATCTTGTCATTTTCCATGGGCGGAGAGACGGTGACGCCCGCGACGACCCCCGGCACTGCCGCTGGCTCCGCACCGAGCGCGACGTCCATTCCACCGGGCAGCGCAACAAACCTGCCGCCCGATATCGCGGCGATACGGCAAACTTATTCGATCTGCGTGGATACCCTGCATTCCACTTTTGCCAACTTCCCACCCGTCCGCACAGCGCTCGAAAAGTTCTTCGAGAAGGAAACCCGAACCGATTCGCAGTATTTGCTGATCAGCCTGGGTAAGAAACCCGAGGTGCTGCAATATCCGACGCCCGATCCGGGCGCCGTGCTCAAGGTGCTGCGGGATAAGAAGTTTCTCGCCACCATCCAGAACAGTGAGGCAGCGGCGCTGGGGGCGCAGATCGCCTCGCTCCGCCAGCAATTGGAGACTTACTGCCGGGCGTGCCCGTGCGGGCGCAGCACCCGGCCCGCGCCCATGGAGTGCGTAGGTCCTCGGCAATCGATCATCGGCCTGGTGACGACGTCGGCCGATCGAACCCGGATTTATACGGAATTCTTTCTCAAGGAACTCCGGGCGGTGGTGGACGATCTTTCGCGCATGCCCGGAAAGCGAGTGATGATCCTGATTTCCGACGGCTTCAATCTGGAGCCCGGACGCGAGCTTTTCGGCGTGATGCGCGCGTATTTTCCGAACGACGACCGGTGGCAGATGAACGACCGCGATACCAGTTCGCAACTCGAACCCATTTTGCGCGCGGCCGCGGCCAACAACATTGTTGTCTATGGGCTCAATTCGGCGGGACTGGGCTTCGCCGGCGGAGCGGGCTCCGCGTACCAGGCGAGCAGTGGCGGCGGCACCAGCAGGCAAGGCGTTGGTCAGATCATTCTGCCCGAACTGAATCGGCAGGCCAGCCAGGCAAGCTTTGAAAGTGGAACCACGATGGCGGCGCTGGCTCACGCAACCGGCGGAGTGTTCATTGAGAACAGCAACGATTTGCTGGCGGGAGTGAAACGCGCCTTCGACGAGACGCGCGATTATTATGTTCTCGGGTATATGTCTTCGAACCCGGCGATGGATGGGAAATACCGGGCCATTGAAGTTCGTGTGAAAGATCCAAAATCCGTGGTGCGGGCGAGAGCAGGGTATTGGGCGCAGTAGGCACGCCCGCCGTATTACTGGCGCTTGGCGGTGGCTCCGCCAGCGGTAAGCTCGACGGAGTTGTCGTCCCCTCGTCGAAAGCGCATAGGAGGAACGCCGCCGCTGATGCTGAAGAAAGAAGTTGCGGATTCCGGTAGCAGTTCGAAGTCCTCTCCGCGCGGCAGCGTCACCCAAAGACTGCCTTTCTCGGTTTTTACAGTCAGCTTCGGTCCGTTCGGAATCTGATACACACCGGCATAGGAGCGCAGCGTGTCCTCGCCGACCACCGCGACCGTCTTTTCCTCCTGCCGGTAATCCGGCCACCAGTATTCCGCCGCGATGCTTCGTAAAATCTCAGAAGCCAGCGCGCCGCCGCGATCGCCGTTGGTCATGACGATGGCGCCGCGGCCGCCGCTCAAGTAGGCGAACATCATACATTGAAACCCCGCGTTGGAGCCTCCATGCGAGAACGATTTCTGCCCGTCCTTTTCGCCCAGTTGCAGACCGAGGCCATAGTCGCCCAGAACCTTGGTCAACATCTCGCGCTGCGTCGCCGGCTTTAGCACATGCCCGCCGGTTTGTAGTTCCAGCACCACGCGAGCCAGGTCCGACGGCGTGGTCCACAGGCCGGCGGCAGCCATTTCCGGGTAGGTATGGTAGTTGCCTTTGATCGGCCGTCCCTGCGCGTCGTGCGCGGTTGCGGCTTCGCTTTCCCTGGCCGCTGGAAGAGGCTGCTCGTACGTGCTCCTGGCCATCCCGAGCGGATCCAGCAGAATCTCGCGAGCGAGCTGCGGAAACGGCTTCCCGCTCACATCGATGACCAGCTGCTGCATCACTTCATACCCGCCGCCGGAGTAGCGCCACAGAGTTCCCGGCGTGACATCCACCATGATCGGTTGCGTATTGGCCGGCTTTCGACCATCCAGCACCTCCACCAGCGTCGGTACGGGAGAGCCTGCTTCATAGCCTGGAAACCCGTGCACCGTCAGTCCGGCACTATGGTTCAAGAGGCGCCGCAGGGTCACTTTTTCGGTTTTGGTAAAGTCGTTTTCCGGCACCTTCCACGAGCGGAGCTTCACATTGACATCTTCGTCCAGCGCAAGCTTCCCTTCGTCAACCAGGTGCAGAGCGACCATGGCCGCGACATGCTTACTAATCGACGCGGCTTGAAACAGCGTTCCAGCCGTGACCGGCTTGCCTCCATCCGCCGAGGTCAGGCCATAGCCGCGCGCCCATTCCACCTTGCCGCCGTTAATAAAGGCGACGCTGACGCCGGGCACATGGTAGAACTTCAGCCGCTCGGCGATGGTCATCGTTGCGACCGGCTGACCCTTGATCGCGATCGGCGCACGAAGCCCATTCTCAACCCGCTGGATGCTGTCGAGGTCTGCCGCGGCCAGTGCAACCACCGAGCAGGCGGCCAGAGCGCACAGGCTCACAATGGAAATCCGCATCTTTTCTCCTCCCCATCAGGATGCCATCAAAAGGCAAAGCGCGCCAGATACCGGATACTCTAGTGGCTTGTCGCGAAGAAATCGTTACCATTGTGCCATCCCCTCCATTACTGTCGGGGTTCCGTTTGGAGTGTGGAACCCCGACAGTGATGGAGGGGATATAGCGACGATCTGGCTGCGACAAGCCGCTAGTTAAACCGGAGCGCGTTGCGGCCGGATAGATCGTCAAGATCGGAGAGACAAATACTCCCAGCAAGCTGCTAAAGTAGGCCGGAAGGAGACTATCCCGTGTACACCTTCTACAAATGCTCTATCGCGTTTGCGTTGGTCACCGGCGCTCTCTGCGGCGCTGACGTCGGCAAAGAGTCCGTTCGAAAGATCAACGTCGGCATGTATCTCGACATGGTCAATGTTTCCGATCCGGAGATTTCTCCCGACGGCAAGCAAATCATCTTTACCCGCCGGTGGGTGGACAAGATGAACGACAAGTTTGAGTCGGCGCTGTACATCATGAACGCGGACGGTAGCCGCCAGCGTTTTCTGGCAAAGGGTTCGGGCGCGCGCTGGTCGCCCGACGGATCGCGGATCGCTTTCATGGCCGAGGGCGAACCCAAAGGTAACCAGATTCATGTCCGCTGGATGGACGCTGAGGGAGCGGTGACGCAAATCACGCGCCTCGAAGAAGCGCCTTCCGGCATTTCCTGGTCGCCGGACGGAAAATCGATCGCCTTCACGAAGCTGGTCGCGCAGCGCGAAAGCTGGAACATCAAACTGCCTGCACGGCCCGAAGGCGCGAAGTGGACTCCGGATCCGACCATCGTCGAGCGGCTTAAATATCGCGCCGACCGCCAAGGCATGCTGCCCAACGGATTCCGCCACATTTTCGTGGTGTCCGCCGATGGCGGCGCGCCGCGGCAATTGACCACCGGGAATTTCAACGACGGCCCGGCGGGCGGGCCCGGAGGCGGCAGCGGCCTTTCTTGGTCACCCGATGCGAAGGAGATCGTGTTTGGCGGCCTGCGCGCCGAAGACGCCGATTATCGCCCCAAGGAAAGTTACATCTACGCCGTCGATACCAACAGCGGAGCGGTCCGTCAGCTGGCCACGCGCAAGGGGCAAAATCAGAATCCCGTGGTTTCGCCGAACGGACGCTACGTCGCCTACACCGGCTACGATTTCGTGATGCAGGCCTGGAAGGATTCCGACCTGTACGTGATGAACATCGACGGATCGAACCCTCGCGTACTGACGCCGAAGCTGGATCGCACTCCCACCGGCCTGATCTGGAACGCGAACAGCAGCGGCATTTACTTCAACGTCAGCGAAAGCGGCAATCGCAACCTGTATTACGTCTCGCTCGATAATGAAGTGCGAAAAGTGACGAACGGCTCGCACATGCTCACCGTCAGCAGCACGACCAGGAGCGGCCAGGCGGTGGGCATTCTCACCCATTCGGCGAAGCCGGCCGATATCGTCGCGTTCGACCTGGCCAAGCCGCAGCCCAAGCAGTTGACCGCGGTGAACGACGACCTGCTGCGCGGCGTCAAATTGGGCAATGTCGAGGAGTTCAATTACACCTCGGCCGATAACCTGAAGATCCAGGGCTGGATCGTCAAGCCTCCGGATTTCGACCCGCAAAAAAAGTATCCGATGATCCTCAGTATTCACGGCGGGCCCGCCGGGATGTACGACGTGGGGTTCAGCTTCGAATACCAGGATCACGCGGCGAACGGGTACGTGGTGGTCTACACCAACCCGCGCGGTTCCACCGGCTATGGAACCGATTTCGGCAACGCGATCAACTACGATTATCCGGGCAAGGATTTTACGGACCTGATGAAGGGTGTGGATGAGGTCGTCGCGCGCGGCTACATCGATTCGCGCAATCTTTTCGTGTACGGATGCAGTGGAGGAGGGGTGCTGACTTCCTGGGCCGTCGGCCACACCGACCGGTTCGCGGCGGCGTCGGCCAATTGCCCGGTGACCGACTGGCTTTCGTTCGCGGGCATCGTGGACGCGCAGCCGAATTATTACTCGCTGTTCTTCAAGAACCCGCCGTGGGAGGATCCGACTGAATATCTGAAACACTCCTCAGTCATGTACGCGGGAAACGTGAAGACGCCGACCATGTTGATGACCGGAGTGCTGGACATGCGCACGCCGATGCCGCAGACAGAGGAATTTTACGAAGCGCTGAAACTCCGCGGCGTCCCTACCGCGATGGTCCGTATGAACGGCGAATATCACGGCACCGGGTCGATCCCCTCGAATTTCATGCGCACGCAGCTGTACCTGCGCTACTGGTTCGAGAAATACCAGAGGAAGTAGGAGCAGGAGCCCTTCATATGAAGATCCTTGCCGTCTTTGCCGCTTGCGCGGCATTCTTCGCTCGTCTGGCGGACGGGCAGCCCGCAGGCGATCTGAAATCCATCGCGCGCCAATCGCTCGCGAAACTCGATGGCGATTTCAATGTTCCGGGCGTGCGCGAACCGGTGGAGATCATTCGCGACAAATGGGGCGTGACGCATATCTATGCGAAGAATGAAGCGGACCTGTTCTTCGCGCAAGGCTACGTCGCCGCGCAAGATCGTCTGTGGCAGCTCTACATGTGGCGCATGGAGCACGAGGGAAGGCTGGCGGAAATCCTCGGCCCCGCCGCATTTGAGCGCGATCGGGAGACTCGGCTGCTGATGTTCCGGGGCCCCTTCGACGACAAGGAATGGACCAGCTACCACCCGCATGGCAAAGCGATCTTTACGGCTTTCGCCAACGGCATAAACGCGTACATCGCTCTGAACGCCGACAATCTTCCGGTGGAATTCAAACTCACGGGACTCAAGCCCGATCTCTGGAAGCCGGAGACGCCGCTGCTCCGCGTGGCGGGCATGGGCGATGCGAACGCCGAATTGGCGCTGGCCCGGCTGGTGGCGCGCGTCGGGGTGAAGGAAGCGACTAAACAGCACCTGTGGGATCCGTGGAGCGAAATTGTCGTTCCCGCAGGCCTTGACGTCAACGCGATCGGCGCCAATGTAACGGCTGGACGCGGCGGGCGCGGAGGCCTGCCCAAACCGGCCATCGCGCCGCAATATCGCTCTCTACTCCAAGCCCTGTTTCAGAAGGGCCAAAACCTCGCTGAGGATGACATCCGGGAGCCCGGTAGTAACAACTGGGTCATCGGGGGCAAGTACACGGTCACTGGTAAGCCCATCGTGTCGAACGACCCGCACCGCCAGGTTACGAACCCGTCGTTGCGCTACATATTCCACCTGGTCGCGCCCGGCTGGAACGTGATCGGCTCGCAGGAGCCTCCGTTTGTCGGCGTCGCACTCGGACACAATGAGCGTGTCGCATGGGGCCTGACCATTACGGGCACCGACCAGACCGACACTTTCGTCGAAGAAGTGAACCCGGCCAATCCGAACGAGGTGAAATACAAGGGCACGTGGGAGCCACTGAAAATCGTCCGTGAGGAAATCAAGATCAAAGGCGAGACGCCGCGCGCGGTCGAATTCAAGATGAGCCGGCACGGCCCCATCTTCTTTGAGGACGCGGTGAATCATCGCGATTACGCGTTGAAGTCGGTTTTCAACGAGCCCGGCACGGGCGCGTATCTTGGCGGCCTGCGTCTTGATCAAGCCAGGGATTGCAAATCGTTCCTCGACGAAGCGATGTACTGGAAGGCGCCGACCGAAAACCTGAACTGCGGCGACGTGGATGGCAATATCACGATTCAGTCGTCGGCGCTGACGCCGAATCGCAGAGGCTGGGACGGACGCCTGCCCGTGCCCGGAACGGGCGAGTACGAATGGGACGGATTCCGCACGGAATTGCCGCGCCGAATTAATCCTCAGGAAGGCTACATCGCGACGGCCAACAACAACATCAACACAACCGGGTACTGGCCACCGGTGGCGTTCAAGACGCTCACGACGATTCCCACCGACCGCATCACGCGCATCGAGTACGTACTGAACAACCTGCTCACTAACAGGAAATTCACCATCGAGGATTCCGAGAAACTCCAGCACGATGCGTATTCGCTGCGCGCATCCTACGACCAGGACGTTTTCAAGGGCTGGACCGGGAGCACGCCGGAGGTGGAGAAGGCGCGCGGCATGGTCGTCGCCTGGGACGGAGTCCTGCACAAAAAGAGCGCCGCCGCGGCGATCTACGAAACGTGGCGCACGACCGTCGACCCGAAGGCGCTCGAGTTTTTCCGGCCCACGCCCGAGAAGCGGCTCCTTGCGAACGCCGGTCTTGTGAAGGCTCTCGACAGATTGAAGGAGACACAGGGACCAGATTCTTCGACGTGGCGATGGGGACGCATGCACACGCGTCCTTTCCCGCATCCCTTTGTCGATGCGTACGACCTTCCGACGGTCGAGCGAGATGGCGGTTTAGGGGCCGTGATGGCCGACGGCGCGAGCTATCGGGAGATCATGGACACAGCCGACTGGGATCGCTCCGTCGTCACGAACGTGCCCGGGCAGTCCGGCCAGCCGGGGAGCGAGTTCTACGGGAACCTTCTGCCTCTGTGGGACAAGGGCGAGTACTTCCCGATGGTTTATAGTCGCGCGAAAGTGGATCAGAATACGTCGCACAAGCTGACGCTGAAGCCCTCGGCGAACCGCCCTTGACACGCGCGCCGCTCGGCGTCTTGTAGGGCGGCCAATTTTGGCTGCAGCCGCATTTCAGGCGGCTCTTGTTGATCGTCGAAAAAGCCTGCCCGAAGGCAGGCTGCAGCCAAAATTGGCCGCCCTACAAACGATTTGGCCGCGCCCAAGCTATACTTTCTCTAATGCGGCCGGTTGTCCTGTTGCTTCTCTCGCGGCTCGCTGCCGGTCAGCCAGTCGGCACTCCGGTCGAGCTTGGCCTTGCGGGATATGCGAAGGTCCTCTGCTCGGCGGTCTTCGTCTCCATGCGGGACCCGGCCGAGGCCTTTCACAATAGCGGTTACTGGATGATGCCGAACGATCAGCAGGACGGCGTCACATACATTGTCGACCGCGAGGAAAAGCTGGTGCGGATGACGCGAGGCGCGATCACCAGAACGGCGAAGTTTTACGGGGACCAGGGATGCATCATTGACGCACACGACGGCGCGCCGATTCATTTCACGCCCGTCCGCGTAACCACGCGCCTGCCCGACGCCGCTTCGCAACCGTGGCCCATGGGCGACCGGACATCGAAGGAGACCACCGATATCGATCAAGCGCGCCTCGCCAAGGCCGTCGATCTCGCGTTCTCAGACCCGGCTGGTCTGACTGCGTCCTTTCTGGTCGTATATAAAGGACAGATCGTCGCCGAGCGTTACATGCCCGCATTACAAAGGATACGCAGCTCGAAAGCTGGTCCATGGGAAAGAGCCTGACTGCCACGCTGTTCGCGCTGCTGGTGAAGGATGGCGTGTACCGGCTGGAAGATCCGGCGCCGGTGCCGGAATGGCAGGCGCCTGGCGATCCGCGCGCGGCCATCCGCATCGTCGACTTGATGCATATGAGCAGCGGCCTTCGCTTCATCGCCACACAGGACCCCGACTACAAGCCCAGCATGGGCTACGCCGACCACTGGTATGTTTACACCGGAGCCGTCGACATCTTCCGGTATTCCATCAGCCGCCCTTTGCAATTCCCGCCGAACACCGAAGGACGTTATCGAAACTGCGACCCGCTGACGATCGGCTGGTTGATTAAACAGGCGGTGACCAAGCGCGGCGAGGAATACCTGACCTTCCCTCAGCGCGCGCTGTTCGATCGCATCGGTATTCGCCGCCAGGTACTCGAAACCGACCCCTACGGCAATTTCCAATCGACAGGCTACGATTACGGCACCGCGCGCAATTGGGCTCGCCTGGGAATGCTTTACCTCCAGGACGGTATCTGGCAGGGTCAGCGTCTGCTGCCCGAAGGATGGGCGAAGTTTGTCAGCACGCCTGCGCCGGCTTGGAAGAAGCAGAACTACGGAGGGCTCTTCTGGGTGAACGGCGACGGGGCTTGGAATCTGCCGAAGACGGCCTATCTCGCCAACGGCGCCGGCGGCCAGAAAATGTTCGTCATCCCGTCCCACAACCTGGTGGTTGTCCGGATGGGACACTTCCGGGGCGATCGAGCCGGTATGAAAGCTCTCAACGCGGCGCTGGGCGAACTGATCGCAGCAGTGCCGTCCACTGCGGCTGCGAATTAGGTTTCATTCCCGATTGGGCGGTGGCGGCTTCAATGTGATTCGCAAGTTGTCGGTGCTCTTCGACCGCGCAGCGATCCGCAAGTACAAGCCCCCGGCGAGCATTCTCTCGCGATCCGGATCCGAGAGCGTCTCCGTTCCTGAAATGCTCTGAAACGCGTGGTTCGAAAGAACCGAAATCGCGGGGCCACTCTCGCCCTTCGTCGCGCGGTGAATGGTTGTCGCTAGAATGTCACCTTCAGGAAAGCCGGCGGCGATGACGTTATAGGCGAGAACGTTGGTCGCCGGATCGAACGTAAACTTGGCGGACACCGTGCTGTTGGCTCCCGGTGCCTGGGCGCTCGATTGCCAGGTCATCAGCGGGATATTCAATCGACCGCCGAGAGCCGGTGTTCTCGCCGGAGCGCGGCGTCGATGCGTTACTTGCTCGTACGCGTAGGCATAAGACACCAGCTTCGCATCGTCAAATGCACGACCTAGTAATTCGACCCCGACGGGAAGGCCATCCCCGGTAAATCCGGCCGGCATGCTGATGGCGGGGAATCCGGTTGAGGCGCTCAGTTGGCAGGTCGACCCGCCTTGGGGTTCGTCGATCCGCGCCGGTTTCCTCCTCATGGTGGGATACACCAGCGCGTCCAGTTTTTGATCTTCCATCAGTTTCAGGATGATCTGTTGAATGGCCGTTCGCTTCGCCAAGGCGATCCGGTATTCATGGGAATCGCGCCCCTTTGCAGCGAGGCGAAGGTTCATCACGCTCTCCAAGGACGAGTGAACCAGGCCGCCGCGGACGATTTCTTCGAGCGAGTGAACCGGTGGGTTTCCATTCTTCGCGAGATAGTTCGCCAGATCTTCCTTGAATTCGGCATTGATCACCGACGAGCCGTCCAAAGCGGCCATGAGTTCAGGCATGGGAACCGAAACGGTCGTCGCACCTTCCTTCTTGAAATCCTCGATAGATGCGCGAACAATGCGGACCACTTCCTGGTCGTCGGAGGCGTCGCCAAACAGCGGCTCCACGATTCCGATGCGCGTTCCTTTCAAGGCTCCGGCTTGGAGAGCGTCCATGAACTTCGGCCGCGATTGGCCCGGCTGAAGATGAGTGGCAGAATCCGCCGGATCTTCGCCGATGGTGGCATCCAGCATCACGGCCAGGTCCGAGACGGAACGCGCGAGCGGGCCACCCACGTCTTGGGTAACGGAAAGCGGAACGATTCCGGTGATGCTGGATAGGCCCTTCGTGGGCCGGAGTCCGACCAGGTTATTGAAGGAGGATGGAATGCGGATCGATCCGCACGTGTCCGAGCCCATTCCAGCGGCAGCGAAACTGGCTGCGACCGCGGCTGCGGTGCCGCCGCTGGACCCGCCCGGATTGCGCGAAGGGTCGTATGGATTCCGCGTTTGTCCAAATGCAGAGCCGGTCGTGGTGATGCCGGACGCCAGCTCATGCAGGTTGGATTTGGCTATGATCACGGCGCCGGCTTCGCGCAGCTTTCGAACCTGAAACGCATCGCTCGACGGCACAAACCCGAGCAGCGCCATGGTGCCCGCGGTGGTCTGCATGTCCGCCGTGCTGTAGTTGTCCTTCAGGATCAGGGGAATTCCATGCAGCGGACCACGTGGCCCTTTCGCGGCGCGTTCGCGATCGAGAGCCTCGGCTTCACCCAGCGCGTTCGGGTTCAGTGTGATCAGGGCGTTTAGCGCTGGGCCGCGATGGTCGAAGGCGTCGATGCGGTTGAGATATGCCTGAACCAGGGCCTTGGATGTGACGCGGCCCTCGGTCATCGCTTTTTGCTCGTCTGCAATCGTGGATTCGGCTACTTCAAAAGTTTGAGCGCGGGCGATCCACAGTGCGCAAAGGAGAAAGCATTTGGCGGTTTTCATCTGGAGATGTTACCATTCGGCCGTCGATGTTCACCCGTGGTGAGATGGTCCTTTTCGCGGTCGCGCTTTCCGCGGCTGATTGGACCCAGTTTCGCGGACCCAACGGCTCCGGCGTCTCATCGTCGAAAAATGTTCCGGAGCGCTTCGATTCCCAGCACAATTTTCTCTGGCGAACGCCTCTGCCCGCGGGACATTCCTCCCCGGTTTTCACCGAAGATCGCATTTTCGTTACCGCCTTCGAGGCCAATACGCTGCTCACGATCTGTCTCGATCGCGGGACCGGCAAAATCGCCTGGCGGCGTCCCGCACCGCGCGAGCGGGAGGAGTCTTTTCAACCCATTAACAGCCCCGCGTCGCCCACGCCCGTTACAGATGGATCGAATGTCTACGTATTTTTCGGCGATTTCGGACTGCTTTCCTACGGCGCGGACGGCAATGAGCGATGGCGCTTGCCGCTCGGCCCGTTCAACAACGCCAATGGCCACGGCTCATCGCCGATTCTTGCCGACGGAAAACTGGTGTTGATTTGCGATCAGGATACGGGCTCCTACCTGCTGGCCGTCGATCCGTCCAATGGCCGCGTGCTGTGGAAGACCATGCGGCCCGAATACACGCGCGGCTATGCGACACCGGGGGTGTACCGGCCAAAGTCGGGACCGGCCGAGCTGATTGTTCCAGGCTCGTTCGAAGTCGCTTCCTACGCGCTCGATACGGGCGAAAAGCTGTGGTGGGTGCGAGGGATGGCCTGGCAGCTCAAGTCGGTCCCGCTGATCGATCGCGATCGGATTTTCGTAAGCGGCTGGGAAATCGGTGGCGATGAGGGCCACCGTGGAAACGTCCCCGATTTCGCTCAGGTTCTCGCGGACTTCGACAGCAATCATGACGGCAAATTGTCGCGCCGCGAATTGCCTCGAAATTACGACGCTCAATGGTTTGCCGATAACGATCTCGATCACGACGGCCAAATCGACGAACGCGAATGGCGGTTCTATCAAACGCGCAACGCGGCCGAAAACTGTCTTGTGGCGATCCGTGCCGGCGGGCGTGGCGATGTTACCAAAAGCCGGGTGCTTTGGCGATACCGCAAGGCGCTGCCGAATACCTCGTCGCCTCTGCTGTATCAAGGGGTCCTTTATATCATCCGCGACGGAATTTTCACCAGCTTGAATCCGGAAACCGGCGATGTCTACAAACAGGCGCGTCTGTCCGGCGCGCAGGGGCGCTACTGGTCGTCGCCAGTCGCAGCCGATGGAAAGATCTTCCTGGCCAGCGAGGAAGGGAAAGTTGTCGTGGTCCGCGCGGATGCGGATTGGGAGATTCGGGCAGTGAACAGTCTCGATGAGGACATCTTCGCGACGCCCGCCATTCTGGACGGCCGAATTTATGTCCGGACGCGCGCGGCACTGTATTGTTTCGGAAAACAATCGACAGTGCGCTAATAGGCTGTCCCCGGGATTCTGTTAGCGAGAGCTTCTCATTTGCCCGCATGCTCACGCATGGCGGTTCAACGGAACCGCGACCGTCAGGAAGCGGACAGACACGGAAGCTCTGCTAACGAAATGACCGCGTGAGCCGTGTCAAGGCACACACGACGCGTCAGACGGAACACAGCCAATCGTTCGTTTTTCTCAGTAGATTCTTTAACTTAGAACTCGGTTTCGAGCGTGCATCTGTCCGCGCCATGAAACGCGAACAATGGAACACGATGACCAAGCTGGCAGCGGCCGTGGTGATCGCCGCCGCCGAAGCGCACGCAGAAGAGCGCCGCGGACGAACGGACTGTCTAATGGGGGACCGCATCGTTGTCTCCATTCCCGATCGCAAATTGGTGCTGATGAATGGGGATCGCGCCGTGAGGGTTTACGACGTCGCCGTCGGCAAATCATCCACGCCCAGTCCGGAGGGCGAATTCCGAATCATCAATCGCATCCCGAATCCCGCCTGGTACACGGTGGGCAAGGTGGTTGCGCCGGGAAAAGGAAATCCGCTCGGCACGCGCTGGATGGGCCTCAGCGCGAGAGGCTACGGAATCCACGGAACCAACGCTCCGAAATCCATCGGGAGGGCCGCTTCCCACGGATGTATCCGCATGCGGGCGGCGGATCTGGAGGAGCTATTCGACCTGGTGAGCGTAGGAGTTGTAGTAGAGATTCACGGCGAACGTCCCGAGATATTTGCCCGGATTCTTGATCGTGCGGTAACCGACTAACCAAACAAAAGGAGAATAGAAGATGATTTTGCTGCGCTATTTGCTCGTTTTCGGAGGGATCATGCTGCTGGCCGGCGCGGTGGCGATCCTCATCATGGATGTGTATCAGATATTGAAGTTCCGCAAGGACTCTTCAGGGGACCCTCCGCCGCCACCGCGATGGCACGCCGCGCGCATGCTCGGGGTGTGCGCCATTGCGCCGGTACTGATCGGCCTCAGTATCGCGGTGGTGCCGAGCGGATCGGCGGCGGTGCGGGTCAACCAGTTCGCGGGAACGCGGCCGGGCACGCTGTATCCGGGAGTTCACTGGATCGTCCCGCTGGTGGAGGAGATCGAGCTCTACGATACGCGCGACGGGATTTTCACGACCCAGGCCGTTGACGATCCTAAGAAGCAGAAGCCCGATGCTCTGCGCGTGCAAACGCGGGAGGGGCTGATGGTGGGTCTCGCGGTCGCCGTCCGGTACCGTCTGGACCCGTCGAAGCTCGCTTACATTCAGGCGAATCTTCCGCAGCCGCTGGACCAGGAGATGATCGCTCCGGCCGTGTCGAGCGCGTTACGCGACCTTGCGCCCGGTTATCTGGTGCGCGAGCTGTTTTCGACGAAGCGCGAGGAGATGCGGCAGGCTGCGGCGGCTCGCGTGATCGCAAAGCTGGGGGCGGACGGAATCGTGGTGAAGGATCTGGTTCTGCGCGATATTCAACTTCCCGCCGAATATGAAAAGGGCCTCGAAGGACTGCTCCTCAAGGAACAGGAAAACGAGCGGCTCAACATCGACCTGGAGGTGAAACAGAAGATGGTGCGCAGCGCCCAACTGGAGGCCGATGCGATGAAGGCGCGCGAAGTGACGGCGGCCGAGGCGCGCGCGGCAGTTGTCGTGCTGGAAGCCAAGGCGCAGGCCGACGCCATGCAACATACTCTGCCGTTGAAGGAGAAGCAGATCCAGCAGTCGCGCCTGGAAGCCGAGGCCAGAAAGGAATCGACGGTGAAGAATGCCGAGGCGGCGGCAGCGGCCAAGGTCATCGATGGCAAAGCGGAGTTGGAGAAGCGCAAGCTGATGAGCGAGGGCGATGAGGACCACATTCGTCGCGTCGCCAATGCGGATGCGGAGCGCATGCGCCTGGAAGCCGCGGTGCTCAAGGAGAATCCGCTGTTGATTCAGAAAATCATCGCCGAGAAATTGTCCGACAAAGTGCAGATCATGATGGTTCCCAACGACGGGAAGTTCTTCTTCGCGAACGATGTGCTGAAAGGAATGCAGAGCGTCTCCACGACACCACGGTGAGAAACGCCACGCGCCGGGGGACGCGGGCAGAGAGCGTCCCCCAATTTGTTATCATCCGGCCGTGGTGCGGACCGGATTCTTTCTCTTGTTTTCCTGGTTGACGATGGGCGAGACGCTCGAAGACGGAGCGCGCGCGATGGCCCGATCCACTCTGATTCATCTCTTGCCTTCAGAACGCCCACATGTGACGATCCACAACCTCACCACGCTCGGCGCGAGCGAGGTGTCGCGCGTTCAGGCCGCCTTCGAACGCGTTCTGCGGCGTAACGTGCGGAACGAAAGAATAGTGGAAGTCACGTTTACGATCTCCGACAACGTAAAAGGATACCTGCTGGTGGCCGAGATTTTTCATGGAGACGAAAGAGCGGTCGAAATGAGGAGCGTCCCGAAGGAACCTTCGGTGGCGCCTGCGCCTGCCGGGATCACCATCGCGAAAAAACTACTGTGGGAACAATCGGCGCCGATTTTGGATGTGGCCCTGGTTGCGGATTTCATGCTTGTTTTGGATACGGCCGGAGTTTCGCGCTATGAACGCCGCGATGGAAAATGGGACCGGGTAGGGGTGTTGCCGGCGGCTTCGTCCGTCCGGGACCCGCGCGGCAAATTGGACCTGGCGGGCGATTCCCTGACGGTCCAGCTACCGGGTACGACTTGCCGCGGAACATGGAACCCGTCGGTATCGCTCAATTGCGATGCAGGCAGCATGCTGACGGCGGGTCGCAATACACTGGAAACCGCCGACCTGCCCGCGCATTTCTCCGAGGCTCGAACGAAGGAGCTCCTTCTGGTTGCCGAGATGGACGGGAGGACGCACGTATACGACTCTTCAGGGAAATCTGTTGCCGCGTTCGAGGGCTGGGGCACGGATTTTGTCGCGATACAGAGCGGTTGCGCAACCAACCGCATCGCTGCCGCGTCGCCGAGCTACGGGGATTCCGGCGATTCGATCGCGCTCTACGACGTCATCAATAATGCTCCGGTTCGCTTGAGCGATCCTGCGGAGTTGCCCGGGCCGGTGACTGCATTATGGCCGGTGAGAGATGGAGCGCTTGCGATTGTTCGAAATGTTTCTACGAGACGATATGAAGCGTATTCCATCGCGGTGGATTGCGGCCGCTAGCGCGGTGGTCGCGCTGGGGATGGCGCCAGTGTTCTTGGATGCCGCCCGCCGGCCTCGATATGGCGGTGAACTGCGAGTGGAGATGAGAGCGGCGCTGCGGACGTTCGATCCTGCCGATTCCGACATCTCGGCCCTGGAAGCCAGAGCGCAATTAATCCCCGCGGTGTTTGAAACGTTGGTTCGATTCGACGAACATGGCGATCCGCAGCCCTGCCTGGCAACATCTTGGACGCATGACGCCGCTCGCAAGCGATGGGTGTTCACGGCAAGGGCGAACGTGCTGTTGCACAACGGTGTAGCGTGGTCTCCCAAAGGTGGCGCGGTTGAAATGCCCGACGACCGGCCGCTCGCCGCGATCCTCCGCGAGCTTGCTCAACCGGCCAGTGCCATCGTGGTGCGCGCCGACGATGGATCGTTGTTGGGCACAGGCCCTTTTCGCATCGCACATTGGGAAGCGGAAAAATCGGCGAGGCTCGTCGCGCACGATGGATACTGGGCGGGACGGCCTTTCCTGGACGCGATCGAGATCAGAATGGGCCGGCCTCTGCGCGATCAGGAGATGGATCTTGAGTCGGGCAAAACGGATGTCGCGGAGATTCTCGTCACGGATGGCCGCAGGCTTCGGCAAAAAGGGTTCGCAATTTCGAGCACGCCATTCACGGAGACGCTCGCCCTAGTGTTTGAAAATCCGCGCGTGCCGGATGCGACTCGGGAGGCCCTGGCATTGTCGATCGACCGCGCGACCATTAATAACGTCCTCTTGCAAAAACAGGGAGAGCCGTCGGCGGCGCTGCTGCCACGATGGCTGAGCGGATACTCGTTCCTGTTTCCGGCGGCAAGAAACGTCGCGCGGGCAAAGCAACTGGCCGCGTCCGCCGCGCCGCTCACGTTCGCCTACGACAAGCAGGATGCGATTTTGCGGGCGGTGGGGGAACGAATCGCGGTGAACGCACGCGAAGCCGGTATTGTCCTCAAGAACTCCACCGGGCCTTCGGACGTGCGACTTGTGTCTCTGCCGATCACCTCGCGGGACTCCTTGACTTCCCTGGAAGGCTTGGCGACGATTCTTAAAGTCGGACTTCCTCGGGCGTCGGGACCATTTGAGACGGAGTCCGCGCTTCTGAACGGGTATCGAATCATTCCTCTCGTTCACCTTCCGCGGATGTGGGCCACCAGCGGAGCGGTGACAAACTGGCCGCGCCTCGCGGACGTTTGGCTGGATGTTCTCGACTCAAAGGTTAAGCCGTGACCTTCCGTACCAAGCTGCTTCTCCTTACCTCGTTGACTGTCGCCGGCGCGGTGGCGCTGGTAACCGGCGCTGTAGCAGTATCGACGCGCAGGGCCTTTGAGCGCATCGATGTAACGCGTCGCGAGGCCTTACTCGATCAATTTCGCCGGGAGCTCGATGCCCGCGGCGAGGAACTCTCGCGACGCGTGGAACAGATCGCGTCCTCGGCTGCGATCGAGCAAATCACCTCCGGCGCGGCGGAATATGATCGGGCGCAGGCGGAGGCACAGGAACAATCGCTCGATTTTCTGGACGTGTTGCAGCCGGATTTGACCATCATCTCCTCGGCGCATTGGCCGGCGCGGTTCGGATACAAAAACGATTGGAACATCGCGCCGGAGGACTGGCAGGCGACCAAATCCTTCCTGGCGCGCATCCCTTTGCCGGAAGGAAATGCAGTCGCGTTGGTCAGCGTGCGCATCTCATCGGGAGGGAAGGCGTTGGTCGCCGGCGGCAGGAGGTTGAACGCGGAGTTATTAAAGTCGCTGGGCATCGCTCCCGGCATGCGCGCCTTGTTGTGGCGTGCGCCAGACGATTTGATCGACGCGCAGGGCGGGGTTCAACATGCGGAGAAGCTGGAATCTCTGATCGCCCAAGTAAAGGCGTCCGGGCATGAATCGACGGCGACGGTTCAGTGGACCGGCCAACGATCGAGCTCGGAGGCGTTCCTCGGCCTTCCACTCTTCGAACGAGGCCAACTGATGGGCGTGCTGCTGGCGGGGACGTCGCTGCGAAAAGAAATGGATCTTGAGAACGAGATTCTCTGGATCGGAATTGTGGTCGGAGGCTCGGGAATCGTCATTGGGATACTGCTGGGATGGTGGACCACCCAGCGCGTCACTCATCCGGTAGAGCAGCTTGCCGCGGGAGCGAGATCGGTGGCGGCCGGCGACTGGTCGGCACGCGTGGAGGTCGTCTCCCACGATGAAATCGGCGAGTTGGCGCAGGCGTTCAATCAAATGACACAGCATCTGGTAGAGCAGCGCGATCGCGCCATTCAGGCGGAGCGGGTCGCGGCGTGGCGCGAACTGGCGCGACGCCTGGCGCACGAATTGAAGAATCCTCTTTTTCCGCTGCAAATCACCATCGAGAATCTACAGCGCGCCCGCGAACGATCTGCTGCGGAATTCGACGAGGTGTTTCGGGAGGGCACCACAACTCTGCTGGCGGAGTTGTCGAATCTCAAGACGATCGTCGGGCGGTTTAGCGATTTTGCAAAAATGCCCGCGCCGCAGTTTGAGCGGGTCGACGTGAACGAGTTGGTGCGCGGAGCGATGAAGCTCTACAACGCGAGGCTTGACGCGACCATTTCCCTCCGGCTCGAGTTGGCGGACGGCGAGTTGCCGATCGCAGCCGATGGCGATCAACTAAGGCGAGCGCTCAGCAATCTGGTTCTGAATGCGATGGATGCCATGCCGGATGGGGGCACGCTGCACGTCGCGACGGCGGGAATAGAAGACGGCGTGCGGATTTCAGTGGCGGATACGGGACAAGGACTGACGCCCGAGGAATGCGAACGGCTTTTCACGCCCTATTACACCACCAAGCATCATGGGACGGGACTGGGATTGGCGATCGTTCAGAGCGTGGTGAGCGATCATCATGGAAAGATCACGGTGACCAGCGAACCGGGACACGGTTCGACGTTTATGATTGAACTTCCGCTGAGGCAAGGAGAACAAATCTGAGTCGATTACTGATTGTCGACGACGATCCGAATACTTTGGCATCGCTGGCGAGGGCGTTTCGGATGGCGGGACATGAAGCGACGGTCGCAGATAACGCCGCTCGCGCGCTGGAGTTGGCGCGGACGGAGGTCTTTGATTTGATTTTTTCCGACGTGGTGATGCCGGACAAGGACGGCATTGTTCTGCTGGAAGAAATGCGGGCTGCCGGCGTGACGACGCCTGTGGTCATGATCTCAGGGCAAGCGACTCTCGATATGGCGGTGCGCGCGACGAAGCTCGGTGCGCTCGACTTTCTCGAGAAGCCTTTGTCGACCGAAAAACTGCTGCTCACGGTCGAAAACGTCCTTCGGCTGAAGCGTCTCGAACATGAAAATCGGGAGCTTCGCGCTCGCGTCGGACGCCACGAAATCATCTGGAGCAGCGACGCCATGCGGCGCGTCATGTCTCAGGTGGACCGCGTGGCCGCCGGCGAATCGCGCGTGTGCATTCTGGGCGAAACCGGAACGGGAAAAGAATTGGTCGCTCGCGCGCTACACGACGGAAGCGCGCGGCGCGGCGGTCCTTTTATCACGCTAAATTGCGCCGCTGTGCCGGGAGAGCTGATCGAATCCGAGTTGTTCGGTCACGAGAAGGGCGCGTTCACCGGGGCTGCGTTGCGTCACCTTGGAAAATTCGAGCAGGCGCACCGGGGGACGTTATTTCTGGATGAAATCGGCGATATGCCGCCCGTTATGCAGGCGAAGCTTCTGCGTGTACTGGAAGAGGGAGAGATCGAACGCATTGGCGGCGCGGGATCCGTGCGTGTGGACGTGCGGGTGGTTGTCGCGACCCACCGCAACCTCGATGAGCTGGTCAGGAACGGCGGGTTTCGTCAGGATTTATACCATCGCATCTACGTTTTTCCCGTCGTGCTCCCACCGCTGAGAGATCGCAAAGGCGACATTCCGACTCTAGTCGAATATTTCAGTCTGCGGATCAGCGAAATTAACGGATGGAAGCGGAAGCCGGTCACTCCCGAGGCCGTCGAGGCACTGGAGCGGTATCCTTGGCCGGGAAACGTGAGGGAGCTGCGAAACGCCGTCGAACGGCTGCTCCTGTTGGCGGAGAATGAGGTTACCGAAGCGCTGGTTCGAGAGGCTCTGCCAAACTATATTGCCCCTCGCGCCCCATCTCCGGCCTCCGGATCACTCGCATCGCGGGTGGAATCTTTCGAACGGGACACGATCCGGGCGGAGCTGGATCGAGCGCGCCACAACATGACGGAAGCAGCACGGGCGCTGGGCCTGGAACGAAGCCATCTCTATAAGAAGTGCGCGCAACTGGGCATCAACGTGAAAGATCTTCGCCGGGCGGAAGAATAGCAGTTATAACGCGCTCAGAAAGTTCACCAGGTCCTGTTTTTCCTGCTCGGTGCAGCGGATGCCGAAGCGCTTTTCGTAGAACTCGACTACGTCGCGAAGGGTCATCGCGGAGCCGTTCGAAAAATAAGGAGCCCGTGCCGCCAGTCCTCTGAGTTGCGGTACGACGATGGATCCAACATCGGCACATTTACCGGAAATGAGCGCCCGCCCAGGGTCCTGTGTATAGACCACGCGTCGCGAACTTTCACAGGTGACGCGGAAAAGCGGAAAGTCTGGACTGCTGTCGATATTGGTTGTACCAATATCCATCCACCGCGTGGTCCCGGTTTTGTGGCAGGAGGCGCAGCGGGCAAAAAACACCTCGCTCCCGCGCGCCACCGATGCGCGGAACTCGCTCTGCACGCCCTCTGAAGTCCGTTTTTTCCAGACGTCGAACGAGAAGGCCGCGGGCAAGCCGGACGCTGCGGCGGACAGGTTCTCCGGGCCCAGCGAACCGGGACCGGCCTTTTCGTCGAGCAGTCCGCCGCGAATGTCCGAGCTTTGCGCCACATAAATCTGGGTCTCGAAATCGATGATCTGGCGAAGTTGTTCCGGGGTCGGCGCAGGCGCCTCTTCGTGAATCATCGCGGCGTTGATTGCCTGAGCGCGTAAAGAGGCCTCGCGCGAATCGGCCATGAAGCTCATGCCTGTGGGCCCGGCGACGACGTGCTTCAGATTGGCGGCGATGCGCGGACGGCGGTAAACCGAGATGGTCTGGCCTTTATTGCATCCGGTTGGATCGCGGAGAACTTCGATGCGGAACTCCGGTTGAACATTGATGGGCGGCCACGCGAGCGCGATCCTGAAAAGTCCGCGGTCAAGCAGCAGGGAATGCGAACTCTTCGCCTCTTGCGGCAGGTCGGGACAGTTCGAGCCATCGATGGCGGCGAACAGCGGATCCTTTTGCTGCTTTTCGGTCCAGCGGCTTCGTGCGCTCGCGACCGAGATGCTCATGGCGTTAGAGGGCTGATGGCACGTAACACAGGCGCGGCCATTCACTCCCAGCGGCCCAAAGAAGGCATGGTCCCGGGTGTGAATAAACCCACTCGTGTTCAAGATGGTGATCTGGCCAGTGGGGTCGTCATAGTCCTCCTCAAACGGGAGGATGCCGCCGTCGCCGGCGTCCCACCAAACGTGTCTCTCGCGTAGGTTCGCTGGCCACTCAAGACAGCAACGGACGACAACAAGGCAAGTGCCCCGAAGGCGTATGCTGTACGCTTCATATCCCGCGGCCTCCCTGACATGATTTTAAGTCTACACTGGCAATCAGCCGGTCCAGTTCCTCTCCATCCGAATCGAAATCCAGATGTGGAACCTGCACATCGAGCGCAATGGACGAGCCGCGGTCGCCTTGCTTGACGAGCGCAACCACTCGCGAGCCTAGGCACACTGCCTCGCGTGTGTTGTGAGTCACGAATACCACGGTCATGCCGCTTTCCTGCCATAACTCTCGCATCAACTTCTGCATGCCGCGGCGGGTGGAGGGGTCCAGAGCGCTGAACGCTTCGTCCATCAGCAGCACAGGCGGCTTCACGATAAGGGCCTGTGCGATGGCCACGCGCTGCTGCATGCCCCCGGAGAGCTGGTGCGGATACTTGCGCGCGTCCGCCTCCGTCAGTCCGGTGTGGCGCAGATAGCGCAGAGCTTCTTCCTGAAAAGCGCGCCGCTTACGCCGGGCGAATCCCAGCGCGGTGACTTCCAGACCGAAGGTGACGTTGTCCAGCACGGTCTTATCGGGGAATAATGAATAGCGCTGAGGCACATATCCACAGGTGCGGTCGGGCCGCGATCTCTGTTTTCCCTGGACCAGCACGCGGCCTGCGGACGGGCGTTCCTCCGCCAGAATCAGCCGCAGCAGAGTGGATTTTCCGCAGCCGGTTTCCCCGACGATCGCGACAAACTCGCCTTCCGCGATATCCAGAGCGATGCCGTCCAAAATACGCTTCGACGCATATTCGACGACCACCTGTTCGATCGCGATACTCATTCAATGAACCTATTCGATAAACCAGGGATGAAGTTTTTTATTGAGCGTACTCATCCCCAGGTCTACCGCGAACAGCAGGAACGCGACCCACAACACGTACGGCAGGATGGTATCCATCCCCATGTGTCTGCGCAGCAGGGCGATCCGATACGCCAGACCGTCGGTGGACGCGATCATTTCCCCCGCGAACAAAAACAGCATCACCGCCTTCAGGTTCAAGCGGATACTATTCATCACCCGCGGCCAGATTTGCTTCAGCACAATTCGATAAGTGATCGTAAAGTCGCCGGCGCCCAATGTGAGTCCTTTCACGATCTGCTCGCGCGGAACGCCGTTGGCGAGATTCACCGTGTCCAGAATCACGGTGGGTGCGACGCGATGAGAATGAGCGCGATCTTCGACAATTCGTCGATTCCGAAGGCGATGAACAGAATCGGGAGCAGCGAAAGCGCGACGATCTTGTCGAAAAATTGGAAAAACCGCAGGAAAAACACGCCCACATACGGAAACATCGCCATGTGCAGCCCTAGCAGCACGGCGGGAAATAGCAGCGCCACGCTGATCGCGAACCGGCGCGCCGTAGCGAGGGTATCGGTCGCAAGCATGCTTGCGCGAACCCGCTCCATCCAGGACTTGGGAGCATCTACGTCGTCCTGATCGCCAGGTGGATTCGTGGCGGCGTCCTCAAAGGCCTTGACCATTTGGGAGACGGTGGGCATCACGCGATCGTCCGGATTCTCGCGATGCCTTGCCTGCGCGGCGTAAAAATACGCGATGATTCCGGCGGCGAACAAGAACCAGGAGAGGACCCACGCCGGCATTCTGGCCGGCCGCGCGTCAATTCGCAGGAAACTCACAATTTGCCCTGCGCCGCCGCCTGCATATACGACGGATTAAAGCGCAATCTCACGCGATCCGGTTTGCCCAGTGTGCTTCCGTCGGCGAATTGAATCGCCACGTCGTCCGCCGAAGCTGTTTTGTCGCCCAAAAGGCCGTGCGCGAAGCAAAATTTGCGAACTAGGTCCATCGTCTTTTTCAGATCCGGCGACGAGGTCTGCTGGACGGCCGATTGCGGCGTGTAGAACATATGCGTCGTGGAAAGTTGCTCTTTGTACGACGCAAGCGTGTCCTGGGATCCTTCCGCCATTGCGGTAAGCGTTTTATCCGGATTCGCGGAGGTCATCTGGCCCATCACTTCATACCATGCGCCCGTGACCGCCTTGGCGAACTTATCGCCGTCCGGCCTCTTCAACACATCCGTGCGCACGACGAGAAGATCCAGAATCTCGCCCGGAATCTGGGATGAGTTAAAAATCGCCCTGACATCCTTCGCCTTAGCGATTTGCGACACCATCGGTTTCCAGGTCACCACCACCTGCTTGTCAGCATTGGTCAAAAACGCCGCGGCGATGTCCGAATCGGACGTGTTCAGATACTTCATCTTTTTGATCTGACCGTCCAGGCCGTTCATCGCCATGCCTCGCTCGATCAAGTATTGTGAAACGGTCTTTTCGACGATGAGCACTTGCTTGCCCGGAATTTGCGCCAGCATCAGGCCTCCGCGTACTATCACCGCGTCATTCCCGTTCGAATAATCGCCCAGGATGATCGCCGTTGTGTCCACGCCCGCGGCGGCGGGCATATCCAAAGCCTCCATATTGGTCATCGCGCAAGCGTCGATGTTTTTCGCGACGAACGCATCCAGCGAAGGAGCGTAATCGAAGCGCTGTACCTTGATGCTGATGCCGTACTTGTCGGCCCACTTCTTGAGGATCCCCGACTTCTGCATGTAGTAGTAGGGGTTCCAGCCCACATAAACGCTCCAGCCGACGGTGAACGAAGGCTTCTGGGCAAAGATCGCGGGCGCAAGCGCCGCCAGGAAAATGAGAAAACGGCCAAGAGACATGAGTAGAAGTCGATCCGCGCCACAAGGCAGTGAGGCGGCGACTCGGCCGATTAAGTAGAGTGTAGCGCAGTAACGCGCTAAACTAGCAGATCGGGCCGGAGCACCCTCGCCGTTGCTTACCCCAACCATTTATGTTTGAGGAAGTGATACAGCCGGGCGCAAGCTGGTCTCACGTATTGAAGCGCGGAACGGCGCTGCGCATCACCGATGTGGAAGGCGGAGCGAATGTTGGCGCGCTCTTCTATAACTTCGAGTGCACCACGGAGCGCTACAACATGCCCGATACGCTGAAGGCTCAGCACATCGCGCGTCTAACTAGGGATTTCGTGCTGTATTCGGACATGGGCCGGATCCTTTGTTCGATCACCGGCGACACCGTTGGCTGGCACGATCCGCTGGGAGGCTGTTCCGAGGCTGGCCGCGACAGCTTTCTGATTGAGCTTGAAAAATGGGGCTTGGGGCCGCGCGACCTGGTGGCCAACGTGAACTTCTTCAGCCGCGTGGATGTCGCCCACGACGGAGCCATTTCGTTTCATGAAGGCAATTCCAAATCCGGCTCTTCGATCGACCTGCGCGCAGAGATGAACGTTCTCACCGTTCTCAACACGGTGACGCATCCGATGGCAAGCGGCGCGGCGAAGCCGGTTCTGGTTTCGGTGTTCAAGGTTGAAGCGCCGCGACATGACGATCCATGCCGCGTCTCACGACCCGAGAATGGCCGCGGTTTCACGCTGACGGAGCGCTATTTTCTATGACCCGCTACTCGCACGTGATTCCTCCGGGAGAATTCTGGATTCACGAAATCAAGCGCGGCGAACATTTTCGCATCGTGGATCTGCACGGCAATCAGGCTGTCGATACCCTGTTCTACAACGCCCGGAACTACGCCGACCGGTTCAGCGCGCAGGATACGATCCGAGAACAGAAAAATATCTACCTGACCACAGGCACGCGTCTGATGTCGAACTTCGGGACGACGATGCTCACCATTACGGAGGATACGTGCGGACGCCACGACACGCTGGGTGGCGCGTGTTCGCACGAAAGCAACATGGTCCGCTACGCCATCGAGAAACGCCACATGCACGCATGCCGGGCGAGTTTTCTAAAGGCTGTCAGCACATGGCCGGGTCTGGAGAAGCGCGATATTCCGCCAAATATCAATTTTTTCATGAACGTCCCGGTGACGCCGGAGGGCCAGCTGACATTCGAAGACGGCATTTCCGAGCCGGGCAAATATGTGGAGATGCGAGCTGAAATCGACGTGCTTTGCCTGATCAGCAACTGCCCCCAATTGAACAATCCCTGCAACGGCTATAACCCGACTCCGGTTGAGGTCCTGATCTGGGGCTGATGTTCCGCAAAGTCCTGGTTGCGAATCGAGGCGCGATCGCGTGCCGCATTCTTCGCACGCTGAGGAGAATGGGCGTCGGCTCGGTGGCCGTCTATTCGGAAGCGGACAAACATTCGCTGCATGTCGAGCAGGCCGATGAAGCCGTGCCGATCGGACCTGCGCCGGCCTCGCAGAGCTATCTCTCGATCGACGCGATTTTTAATGCCGCTGAGAAAACCGGGGTGCAGGCAATTCATCCGGGCTACGGCTTCTTGAGCGAAAATGCCACCTTCGCCGAAGCCTGCGCCGCGCGAGGGATCGTGTTCATCGGCCCGAAGCCGGAGCACATCCGCGCGTTCGGGTTGAAGCACACGGCCCGACAAATCGCGGAAGAGAATCAAGTCGCGCTGCTGCCCGGCAGCGGACTGCTCGCATCTATGGACGACGCATTTCAGCAGGCGCAGCGCGTCGGATACCCGGTGATGCTGAAGAGCACGGCGGGCGGAGGCGGCATCGGGATGCGGCTCTGTGGGTCCCCTGATGAACTTGCGGACTCCTTCGACGCGGTTCAGAGGATGGGGCAGGCGAGCTTCGGCTCCGCGGCCCTCTATCTTGAAAAGTTCATCGCCCGCGCGCGGCATATTGAGGTCCAGATTTTCGGCGACGGCCGGGGCGGCGTGATCGCTTTGGGGGAACGCGATTGCTCCGCGCAGAGGCGTAATCAGAAAGTGATTGAGGAAACCCCCGCGCCTGGCCTGGAGGATGCGGATCGCCAGGGCCTGTTCGAATGCGCCGTGCGTTTAGGCCGGGCCGTGAATTACGAATCGGCTGGCACAGTCGAGTTCCTCTATGACAATGACACGCGGCGATTCTATTTCCTGGAAGTGAACACCCGCTTGCAGGTGGAGCACGGCGTCACCGAGGAAGTTACCGGAATCGACATCGTGGAATGGATGGTACGGCAAGCCGCGGGCGAATCTCCTGACGCAGCGCCGGAGCCGCGGGGATCCTCCATCGAAGTTCGTGTCTACGCCGAAGATCCGTTCAAGAACTTTCAGCCCAGCGCGGGAACGCTGACTCACGTCCATTGGCCCGCGAGCGCCCGCGTCGAGACCTGGGTGCGATCGGGCTCCGAAATAACGCCTTATTACGATCCGATGCTCGCAAAGATTATTGTGCATGGCGATTCGAGAGCGTCTGCACTGGAACAACTCCGCGAGGCGATGAAGGACTGCAAGGTGGCAGGGATTGAGACAAACGTCGAATATCTGCGCCAGGTTGTAAGCGATCCCACCTTCACGGCGGGCGGCGTCACGACTGCTTATCTGAAGGATTTCGATTATCAGACGTGCGCCATCGACGTAATCGAGCCAGGAACGCAGACTACCATTCAGGACTATCCAGGGCGCGAAGGTTACTGGCATGTGGGCGTGCCTCCATCCGGTCCCATGGATCCGCTCGCGTTCCGGCTGGCGAACAGATTGGTTGGCAGTCCCGAAGGTGCGGCCGGGTTGGAGATCGCGGTGACAGGTCCCACCCTGCGATTTCGCGCCGACGCGGTCATCGCGCTCGCGGGCGCTGATTATGGAGCGCGCATCGACGGGAACCGGGTGGCACCGTGGACAGCGATTGAGATAAAGAAAGGCGCGCTGCTGGATATGGGATCGGTCGAAGGCGCGGGCGCACGAGCTTATCTCGCGATCGCCGCCGGCGGATTCGACGTGCCGGAGTATCTCGGCAGCCGCAGCACGTTTATCCTGGGCAAATTCGGGGGCCATGCGGGAAGGCCTTTGCGCGCCGGCGACGTGCTGAAGCACGGGCGCCAGGCGACAGGCGCCGCGCGCCAGGCGGGCGAAATCCCCATTCCGAGATACAGTTCAGATTGGGAAATTGGCGCTATGTACGGGCCTCATGGCGCGCCAGATTTCTTTACGCCCGAAGACATCGAGGCGTTTTTCTCGACGCCGTGGAAAGTGCACTACAACTCGGACCGGACCGGAGTGCGTCTGATCGGGCCGAAGCCTGTTTGGACCCGCCAGGATGGAGGCGAAGCGGGCCTTCATCCTTCCAATATTCACGACAACGCGTACGCCATCGGCACGGTGGATTTTACCGGCGACATGCCGGTCATCCTGGGTCCGGATGGTCCCAGCCTGGGCGGCTTCGTTTGCCCCGCGACCATCGTCCACGCGGAGTTGTGGAAGATCGGGCAACTGAAGCCGGGCGACACAGTGCGGTTCCGCGCGATCTCGCTCGAACAGTCGCTGGCGATGGAGCGGCAGAACGACCTCGCGGTGAAAACGCTCGATGGCGCGCTCGCGGCACTGCCGGATTCGAAGTGCGAGGAGCCCGTTCTCCTCAGAAGTGCGGACGTTGCGTATCGCGCCGATGGAGACCGGTATCTGCTCGTCGAATACGGGCCCATCGTGCTCGACTTCCATCTGCGTCTTCGCGTCCACGCGCTGGAGATGGAGTTACGCGCCGCGCAACTGACCGGCATCATCGATATCACGGCGGGCGTGCGTTCCCTACAGGTTCACTATGACGCGCGGCGGCTGCGGCGCGAGCATTTGATGACCGCGCTCGATGAGTGCGAGAAGCGGATTCCGGATCTGGATGGCATGGAAGTGCCGTCGCGCGTGGTTCATCTGCCTTTATCGTGGGAGGATCCTGCCACGCTGCTGGCGATTCAGAAATACATGCAATCGGTGAGGCCCGATGCGCCGTGGTGCCCGAGCAACATCGAATTTATCCGGCGCATCAACGGCCTCGATTCGGTCGGCGAGGTGCGGCGCATCGTGTTCGGCGCCAACTATCTGGTGCTGGGCCTCGGCGACGTGTACCTGGGCGCTCCCGTGGCCACGCCGGTCGACCCGCGGCACAGGCTGGTGACGACGAAGTACAATCCCGCGCGCACCTGGACCCCCGAAAACGCGGTGGGTATCGGCGGAGCGTATCTGTGCGTCTATGGGATGGAGGGCCCGGGCGGCTATCAGTTCGTCGGCCGGACGATACAAATGTGGAATACCTACTCTGAGCCCAGGCCCTGGCTGCTGCGGACGTTCGATCAACTTAGATTCTTCCCGGTGAGCGCCGCGGAATTGTTGGAGATGCGGGACGCGTTTCCGCACGGTGGGTACTATCTGCGCATGGAGCCGGGCAGCTTTCGTTTGAAGGATCACCGCTACGATGCCACGGAGTTTAAAGCTCATCAACAGGCCGCGTTCCTGGAAGAGCGCCAGCGCTGGGCAGCGGCTGGAATGGACACATTCATCGCCAAGGATCACACGCCTCCGGCCATTGACACAGCCGTCCCCGAAGGATGCCGCGCGGTGGTTTCGCCCGTCGCGGCCAGCGTGTGGAACATCGGCGTAGAGACGGGCCAGCGCGTGGAAGCGGGGCAGCGCCTGATTGTCCTGGAAGCGATGAAGATGGAGATCGCGGTAACGGCTCCGGTGGCGGGCGTCGTTCAAACGTTGAACTGCGCGCCGGGTATGCTGGTTTCGGCGGGTCAGACGCTGGCGGCGATTCGCGGGGAGGGGGCATGACAGCCGAAGACCGCGTGAACGAAATCTACGATCGCATCGGAAGCGCGCCGCTCCATCCGGTGTGGATTTCCCTTGTCCCACAGGAGGCTTCGCGGGAGCGCGCCCGCAGAACGCACGGACCGCTGGCCGCGCTCACGTTCGCCGTAAAGGACAACATCGACGTTCTGGGCTTGCCGACTACTGCCGGCTGTCCCGCCTACGCATACTCGCCCAAAGCCGATGCGACCGTGGTGGAGATGCTGATTGCCGCCGGTGCGATCCCCATCGGAAAAACAAATCTGGACCAATTCGCGACCGGCCTGGTGGGCACGCGCTCGCCTTATGGCGCATGCTCCAGCATGTTTGACGCGCGCTATATTTCGGGAGGTTCGAGCGCGGGTTCAGCGGTCGCAGTCGCTTCCGGGCTGGTGGATTTTTCCCTCGGCACCGATACCGCCGGGTCCGGCCGCGTGCCGGCGGGGTTCAACAACATCGTGGGAATGAAGCCCACCCGGGGGCTGCTCTCAACGAAAGGCGTGGTGCCCGCGTGCCGTTCGCTCGATTGCGTGTCGATATTCTCGAAAGACTGCGCCACTGCGTGGAGGGTTTGGGAGGCAGCGCGCGGATTCGATGCGGGCGATCCGTACTCGCGGACGGGCCAGTGCGCCGCCCCATGGCTGGGAGGCGCGTTCCGCTTTGGGGTTCCCGCGGAGGCCCTGCTCGAGTTTTTCGGCGACGAGCAAGCCGCGATCCTTTATCGAAAGGCCATGGACGACCTGGAGGCGCTAGGCGGAGTCAAGGTCGAGATCGATTACTCGATCTTCCGCGATGTGGCAGCGTTGCTTTATTCGGGGCCATGGGTCGCCGAAAGGCTTGCGGCGATTCGCGGTTTCATGGACGCGCATTCGGACGAAATGAATCCCGTGGTGCGCGGAATCATCGAGGGCGCTCGAAAATTCAGCGCGGTCGATGCATTCGAAGCTGAGTACAAGCTTCGCGAATTGAAACGGGCGTCCGAAGGTGAGTGGCGGAAGATGGACGTCCTGTTTCTTCCCACCACGGGGACAATTTACACGCACGAACAGGTCGCCTCAGAGCCGGTGACGCTGAATACGAATCTCGGTTATTACACCAACTTCGTGAATCTGCTGGACCTGGCGGCCGTCGCGGTTCCGGCGGGGTTCCGGCCGAACGGGCTGCCCTTCGGCGTCTCCTTTATTGGACCGGCGTTTTCGGACTCCGCGCTGCTGTCGCTGGCCGATCTGTATCATCGCGGAAAGGCCGTCGAACCCGCGCCTGGATGCGTTTCCGTTGCGGTGGTCGGGGCGCATTTGAGCGGTCAACCGCTGAACTGGCAGCTTACCTCCCGCGGCGCGCGGCTGATCGAAACGTGTAAGACCGCGCCGGGTTATCGATTGTACGCGCTGGCCGGAACCGTTCCGCCCAAGCCCGGCCTGGTGCGCGACGAATCGTTTGAAGGGCCCGGAATCGAGGTCGAGGTGTGGGCCATGCCGGAGGAGCAATTCGGCGGATTTGTGGCGGCAGTGCCCGAGCCGTTGGGAATCGGCAGTGCGACGCTTGAGAACGGCAACGTCGTGAAATGTTTTATCTGCGAAGGCTACGCGATCGCCACGGCGGAGGAGATCACGTCCTACGGCGGCTGGAGAAACTATTTAGCCGCGCGAGGATAATTCACGCGAGCAGATCGTGCAGCACGTTTCCGGCAACGTCCGTGAGCCGGAAATCTCTGCCGCTATACCGATACGTCAGCTTCAGGTGATCGATTCCAAACAGGTACAGAATCGTCGCGTGGATGTCGTGTACGTGCACGGGTTTTTCCACGGCTCTGAATCCGAACTCGTCCGTACCGCCGTAAATGGTGCCGCCCTTCACCGCGCCTCCGGCCAGCCACATGGTGAACCCGAATGGATTGTGATCGCGCCCGCGCTTGATGGCCGCGCCTCCGCCGCCGACTTCGCGCACCGGCGTGCGTCCAAACTCCGATCCGCACACCACCAGCGTGTCTTTCCACAATCCGCGGGCTTTCAGGTCCTTAATCACCGCGGCGAAGCCCTGGTCGGAATTTTTCGCGTTGGTTTTGTGCGCGAAAATGTCGCCGTGAGCGTCCCAGGGGTCGCCTTGCGAATAATACACCTGCGTCATGCGGACGCCTTTTTCCGCCAGCCGCATCGCCGTCAGACAGCCTCGCGCGACCGGGCCCGGTCCGTACATATCAAGCGTGGCCTGCGATTCCTTCCGCACGTCGAACACGTCGGGAGCTTCGGTCTGCATGCGATACGCGATCTCCATCGATTGTATGGTCGCCTCCACTTGGCGGTCGGTTCCGGTCCGCTCCTCGCGCATTTTTTCCAGCTTCTCAACTAAATCCAACTCGCGCCGCTGCTCGACCAGAGAAAACTTCGGATTGTTGACGTAGCTCACCAGTTTCTTGGGATCGAAGCTTTTCTCGACGACCACTTTCTTAGGCTTCGCCTTGCCGTCTTTATCCTTCATCTCCTCTTCCTTCGGCATCTCCGTGTCCATTTCATCCTCGCCGTCGGTCCCGGTCTGGACGCGATTGGAGATGAATTGGCCCTGGTTGATGGCGGGAAGAAAACCGTTGCTCCACAGAGGTGGTCCGACGGTAGTGGGCACTGTGGGGCACAGCACCACGTAGCCGGGAAGGTTCTTATTTTCGGTTCCCAATCCGTAGGTGAGCCACGCGCCCATCGATGGACGGCCCGCCTGATTCGCACCGGTGTTCATCATCAGGCAGGACGGCTCGTGATTGGGAATATCCGTATACACGGAGCGGACCCAGCAAATATCGTCCGCGACCTCGCCCAAATGCGGCCAGAGCTCGCTGACGTCCATTCCGCACTGGCCGTATTTCTTGAACTTGAATGGCGACTTCATCAGTTCACCGGTCCTGCGTTCGGTCTTGATGTCGCCGCCGGGCAGCGGCTGGCCGTCGTACTTTTCGAGCGCCGGCTTGGGGTCGAAGCTATCGATCGTAGAGAGCCCGCCGTTCATGAACAGAAAGATCACGCGCTTGATGCGCTGCGGATAGTCGAGCTGAGCCGCGCCCATGGTGCCGTCCGGCCGCAGCACGGTTCCGGCGCTCAGGGATTTCCCCAGCATGCCGGCGAACGCCATCATGCCAAAGCCGTTCCCCACGCGCCGCAGGGCTTCGCGGCGAGTCGGCGGGTTGCGCGATTTATGGTCGGACATAATTTTCCTAGTTGATAAACACGAATTCGCTCGAGCTCAACAGCACCTTAATGTAGCGGCCCCAAGCCGTCGGTTCATACTTCACTTCGGGCGCCGCGCCGCCGCGGCCTCCGCGCCCGCCCATGCCGCCGAACATGCCCATACCCATTTCGGGCGCAGCCGGCGCAGGCTCCGCCGTGACGTCGGCGGCAGGCGCTTCCGGTTTCGCCGCTCCGGTGAACGCGGGCTTTCCACCGCGACTTCCGCCGTCCTCTTCCGGTTTCGATTTTTCCTCTTCGTATTCCCGCAGAGGCTCGGCGTGCAGATAGTCGAGGCCCAGCTTGATTTCTTCCTCGCTCGGCTCGCGCCCATAGCAGAGCATGTATACCTTCCTGACGCGCGAACGATTATCCGGCTCGCCGGCAACCCGCTTGGCCAGCTCCTCCGATTCCAACTGCATAAAATCGCTGTTCATCAGGAACAGGCGCTGCAAAGGCACGGTGGTTGTAAACCGTTTTTCGGCGCTGATATTGGGGCTGGGAAAGTCGAACAGTTGCAGATACTCGTCCAGTTTGTAGCGGCTCACTTTGCCGTACACCGTGCGGCCCTTGAACGCGGGCGCGAGCTCCTGGCTCGGACCACCCATCGCCCGATCGAGATTGCCCGCCACCATCAGCACCGCGTCGCGAATCTGTTCGGCGTCCATGCGCTTGCGCTCCACCCGCCAATAGAGACGATCGCCCGCGTCTTTTGCGAAATTCACTTGGTCGTTATCGGCGCTGAGCTGATAGGTCGCGCTCAGCATAATCATCCGATGCAGCTTCTTGATCGACAATCCGTCTTTCACGAACTGTTGCGCGAGATAATCCAGCAGTTCGGGATTCGTCGGACGCTCGCCTCCGACTCCGAAGTTGCTGGGCGTGTCGACAATCCCCGTTCCGAAATGGCCTTTCCACACTCGATTCACGATCACTCGCATCGCGATCGGTTGCTTCAGAATGTCCTCCGCCAATTCGAGCCGTCCGCTCCCGCTCGCAAAGGGTTTCGGCTCGTCCTTCGACAGCACGCTCAGGAAATGCCGTTGAACTTTGTCACCGAGCGTTTGCGGATTGCCGCGCAGAGCCAGCTCCAGATCGGAGGGTTCCGCGACATCCTGCACGCCGTGAATAAACGGATAGGATGGGTCGAGCTTCTTCTTTGCCGCTTCGATATCGGCCTTGATCGATGCCGTGCGCGCCTGTGCCTCAGGCCCCACGCGGCTTTCCAAGCCCCAGCCGCGGAACAGCAGCACGCCGGGCTTGGCCTGACGGTTGCCCATCGCCATCATCGCCGCCGGATCGTCGGCATCCTTTAATTCACGCTGGAAAATCTCGGTCCAGAAGCTCGCCGCTTCCTCCGTCATGTTTTTCAGACGCAGTCCGCAACCGGGGCAAAAATCGTCGTTTGTGATGAACTCATTTGGCTTATTGGCGCGCTTCTTTTTCGTCGTGCCGTCCAGTGACTTCGCGGTAATGATGTCGTTCTCTTCGTTCAGATCCTTGCGCGTCAGCATGGATTTGACGACCGTGGCCTGAAACCCCTCGGCCAGTTTCTTCACTTCCGGATTGCCGCCGCCTCCACCGCCTCGGCCGCCCCTGCCACCGCGTCCGCCACTGCTCTCAGCCGTCGGAGGAGCCTGCGCCGCGCGCTTCATCATGGCCTGCCAGGCGTCCTTTTCGTGATATTTATCGGTCACCTTCGCCATGTAAGCGATCCACCGCTCGAGAAGTTCGTAATCGAGCTTGCGCGCTTCCACTACCGCGTCTTTTTCCTTCTTCAGCGCGACCACGTCGTAGACGCCTTCCAGATAATTAGCGGTCTGAAACGCCAGCGATTCGGACAGCTCCCCGCTCAGCGCCGTCTGCGTCTCCTGAAGGAGTTTTTGTTTCTTCTCGACCTCGGCTTCGAGCTTGATGTGCTCTTCCACCACCGCCTTCGGCGCCAGAGGATACTCGTGATAGGCGGTGTTCTTGAACACGCCCGCCAGCGCGTAATAATCGGTCTGCGGAATAGGATCGTACTTGTGATCGTGGCAGCGCGCGCACGCCACCGTCAGGCCGAGAAAGCCGCGGCTGACCACGTCCACGCGGTCGTGACGCTCATCGGCGCGCGTCACTTCCACTGCGCCGTTATCGAAATACCAGGGGCCGAGGCCGAGGAATCCGGTGGCCGGCAGATATTTGTAACGAACTTTCTCATCGAGAAGATCGCCCGCCAGTTGGGCCTTCACAAACTGGTCGTAAGGAAGATCGTCGTTGAACGCCTGAATCACCCAGTCGCGATACAGATACGCGTTGGCGTAAGGGAAATAGCCGCGCGGGAAAGGATTCAGGCTGCGGTAGTCGTCCTCGCCAAAGCGCGCCACATCGAGCCACTCGCGTCCCCATCGCTCGCCGTAATGAGGTGAGGCGAGGAGCCGGTCCACCACCTTGGAAAATGCGTCGGGCGAGGTATCTTTATCGAAGGCGGCAATCTCTTCGGGCATGGGAGGCAGCCCGGTGAGGTCCAGCGTCGCGCGGCGAAGCAGATCGTGTTTGCCGGCCGGACGCACTGGCTTCATTCCCTCTTTTTCCAGACGCGCCAGAACGAATTGGTCGATGGGCGATTTCGCCCATTTCGCATCCTTCACCGCGGGCGGCGGCGTATCCTTTAAAGGCTGCAGCGACCAAAAGGCCCGGCGCTCCGGCGCGATAACGTACTTGCCGCTGGATTTCGTGCTGGTAGTCAAAGGCGCGGGGGATAAAGGCCAAACCGCTCCGGCCTTGACCCAGGCGACAAGATCTGCGATTTCCGAATCCTTCAGCTTGCCGCCCTGCGGCATTTTCAGATTCTCGTCGGTTTGACGCACTGCCTGAATCAGTAGGCTTTTTTCTGCTTCGCCGGGCGTGATCGCGGGGCCGCGTTTACCGCCCTTCAGCATCGCCTCGCGGCTATCGAGCCTCAATCCACCCAGCGCGGAATTCGTGTGACACGCATAACAACTGGTCGCGAGCACCGGCCGGATCTTGAGCTCGAAGAAATCGGGCGTCTGGGCGTGAGCCGCAACGGCCAGGCTGAACATCGACAATCCCACCGCCGTCAAACGCATGATTCCAACTCGAAGCCTCTCGGTTAACTTAAGTTTAGCGTTATGTGCCGGACGAGGGCAGATCAGAAGGAAAACCGGCAAACATAAGGTTTTCCGTTGGTTCGTTGTACCATTTAGTCCTCGCGGCTGTCAACAAAACAGGTTCCTAAGCTATACTCATGGGAACGTTCGGAACAGCGGCCACGCCCGCCCGGTTCTCGATCCTTTTCAGGGAGATTCGATGCGTATCCTGTGGGGCATTTGGTTAGCGGTCACTTTGTCCGCTGGCCAGAGTGGAAAAACCAAGAAGGACGTTCCACAAGGGATCAAAACGCCGGGCGTCCAGATCCCGTTGGCGAGCCTGAAGGCCGACGCCGAACTGCCTCTGGCCCCGCGCTGGATGGTCTTTTCCGATTCCGTCCTCATTCCCAACAAAGCCGGCGGTCTGGAGCGCCTGGACGCGAAGACCAACAAACTGGTCGATCCCGTCGCGGGACCGCAGAATCTCTGCGGCGGCGCGGCCACGGGATTTACCAGCCTCTGGATTCCAGACTGTGCAGCCCGCTCGCTGGTTCGGCTGGACGCGAAGGTCGCAGCCGATCCCAAGGCTCCGCCACGCGGCCGCGGGAGAGGTAGTAAGGACAAAACAGACGAGAAGGAAGCCGAAAAAAGCGCTCCTCCGAAACTCGCCGAGCCGGTGAACATCTCTACCGGTACCGGCTCCGCTGTCCCCTCGATCGCGGCCACCGCCGACAGCATCTGGATTTTGAGCGACGACAAAACCACGCTTTCTCGCGTTGATCCAGATCTGAACAAAGTCGTCTCCGAACTGCGTCTGCCCGCCGGATGCAACTCGCTGACCTTTGGCGAAACCGCGCTCTGGGTTACGTGCCCTTCGGAAAATCTTGTTCTTCGGATCAATCCCATAACGACGCTGGTTGAGAAGCGCATCGAGGTCTCGGCGCAGCCGTCGGCGCTGGCCCTCGGCGAATCGTCCCTGTGGGTGCTTTGTTTGAAGGAAGGCAAAATAGAGCGCGTCGATCCCAAAACCAACAAAGTCACCAAGACGATCGAGACCGGCGTCTCCGGCGCGGCCAGCGGCGGTTTGGCATTCGGCGCGGGTTCGCTATGGGTTACTGTTCCCGGCTTCCCGGTTGCGCGCGTCGATCCCAAGGATGAAAAAGTGGTCCAGCAGTTCCGGGGCGCGGGGGGAGGTGCGATTTTCTTCGGCCAAGGCTCCGTGTGGCTGACCAATGTACAGGAAGGGACGCTCTGGCGCATCGATCCGAAGCGCATCGTCGCGACGCTAGCCGAATAACATGACCAAACAATTCCTGCTCACACTGTTCTTCATCACACTCGCCCGCGCACAGGACCCTCCCGCCAACGCGCAGAAAAGACCGCCCCGGCCGCCGAAACCCGGCGTGTCTACTCCAGGCGTGAAACGGGAAATGTCCGCACTCAAGCCCGACGCGGTATTTCCCGTTGAAGGAACTCCGGATTGGCAGGTGCTCACCGAGGATGCCGTGTGGGTCACGAACGGTCCCAAAAATACCGTCCACCGGCTCGACGTGAACACCAACAAGGTCGTCGCAGCGATTGAAGTCGGCAAGAAGCCTTGCTCGGGACTCGCCGCCGGATTCGGCAGCGTCTGGGTTCCCAACTGCGGCGACAAGACGCTCAGCCGCATCGATATCGCCACCAATCGAGTGGTGGCGACGCTGCCGTTTGGGCCAGCCGATAGCGAAGGAGGCATCGCGGCCGGTCCCGACGCCGTCTGGATGCTTACCGACGCCAAGGGCGTTCTTTCCCGCATTGACCCGGCGACCAACAAAGCGGTCGCGGAAATCTCCGTCACCGCCGGCTCCGCCTCCTGTATTTACGCCGAGGGTGCCGTGTGGATCACCACCCCCGGCAAGAATCTCCTCACGCGGGTGGATCCGAAAACCAATGCGGTCGCGGCGACGATCGACGTCGGTCCAGGCCCTCGTTTTCTTACCGCCGGAGCCGGCTCCATCTGGACGCTGAATCAGGGCGACGGCACCATCTCCCGCGTGGATGCGAAGACCAATAAATTGCTGGCGAACATCGAAGCGGGTATCCCAGGCAGCGGAGGCGAACTCGCCTTCGGCGCGGGACATGTGTGGGCGACCATCTTCAGTATCCCGATCACCGAGATCGACCCGGCGAAAAACGCGGTGATCAAGCAATGGACGGGGCCGGGAGGCGATTCCATCCGCGTCGGCCACGGATCGATCTGGCTCTCCAACCTGCGCCAGCAAAACGTCTGGCGATTGAAGATCGATCAGCCGTAGACAGTGCGCCTGAGTTTAAGGAACCCAGGCCACCAGCTCGATTTCAACGCGTGTCGCGGTATCGGGAAACTGCACGCCAAACGCCGAGCGCGCCGGCGCATCTTTCGGAAAATACTGAGCGTAGACTTCGTTCATGGCGCCCTTTTCAGTTTTGACATCCGCCATGAACACGGTCACTTTCAGCACTTTCTCGAGCGACGACCCCATCGCTTCCAGGTTCGCCTTGTGGGCTTTCAGGATCGTCGCTGTCTGCTCCTTAATATCGCCGCCAAAGGCGAGAGGATCTTTGCGCGCCTCCGGCCGCACGCCCGTAAGCCCGGAGCTGAAGTAAAGGTTGCCCACGCGAATCCCACCGGGCGCGGAAGTCTTGTCTCCCGGAGCGGCGGCCGCGGCCATCGCGCCGACGGTTGCCCCAGCTCCCAGACCCACAGCGGATTTCATAAAACTGCGCCGTTTGTTCATATGGCCACCTATTGTTTCACTCCTCGCTCCGGAATTCAACAGTTTATCGAATCCGCCGCGGCGTTCCTGCGTCTAATGAACCAGGTTGATTCAGAAGACCCGCATGCTCGCGGAATTTGCCTTTCGCGCCGGACCGATGCTTTGGCGGCGCATGGCGGAGGATAGAAAGCGCTCTGTGGCGCCGGCGCCCCGTGTCCCCAATTTCGCTGAGTGGTCCGGGCAAGGAGTGCATGCCGCCTGGATCGGACACAGCACAGTCCTTATTCGCGTGGATGGCTTCACCATTCTTACTGACCCGGTTTTTAGCGCGCGAATCGGGATTGGGATCGGGCCTTTCACCATCGGTATGAAGCGGCTGATCCAGCCGGCGGTCAACCTCGCAAAGCTTCCGGTCCCGGATCTGATCCTGCTCTCCCATGCGCACATGGATCATCTCGACCGGCCAAGCCTGCGGAGGTTGGAGAATCATGCGACCACCGTCGTTACCGCGCAGGGCACCAGTGATCTTCTGCGAGTGAAGCGCTACCGGTCGGTTCACGAATTGAGATGGGATGGAACTTGCCAGGTTGGTCCGGCAAAGGTTCGCGCCTTCGAAGTGAAGCACTGGGGCGCGCGCACGCGCACCGATGTTCATCGCGGATACAACGGATATCTCATCGAAGCCGGACGTTATCGCATTGTCTTTGGGGGCGACACGGCGTATACCGACGCATTTCGCAGGATTCGTTCCTCAAAGCCGGTGGATCTGGCGATCATGCCGATCGGCGCCTACGATCCCTGGATTCATGCACACTGCAATCCCGAACAGGCGCTCGCCATGGCCAATCACGCGGGCGCGGAGTTCGTACTGCCGGTGCATCACCAAACGTTCAAGCTGAGCAATGAACCGTACCGGGAGCCGATCGAGCGCCTCCTGCGGGCCTCCGGTTCAGCCGGGGATCGCATCGCCATCCGTGAAATCGGCGACGAATTTCATCTCGAGATCTGACAGTGCGTGTCCGCGCTGGACACTAGGGTCCTGTCTCTAAAATGTGCGCCATTTTTCGGCACGGAAATTTCACGCAAAGCCGCAGAGCCGCCAAGATTTCTCGGCGTATTCTTTGCGCCTTTGCGCCTTTGCGTGAGAAATGGGGCTCATGATTTACGACGCGGACTTCAGAGACAGGACGCTAGGGGTACACCAGATCTGGGAGCCTGCCTCTGCTAAGATCGCTCATGTGAAGTCAGAAGGAGATTTATGACACGTCAGTTACGCCCCGTCGCGCTTGGACTGGCCGCGTTGTTCGCAGTCGCATCGCTACCGCTGACCAACGCGGCGGACAAACACGTCCGGGATCTTGCGGCTGCGACACCCGAATCGGTGGGCATGTCCACGGAACGGTTGAGCCGCCTGAACGCGGCCATGAAGAAGCTGGTCGACGACAAGCAGGTCGCGGGCCTGGTCACCCTGGTCGAGCGCCACGGCAAGATCGTGCATTTCAACGCCGCCGGCCAACTCGATGTTCGTAAGACCGACCCTATGCAAAAGGACTCGATTTTTCGCATCTACTCGATGTCCAAGCCGGTCACCGGCGTGGCCATGATGATGCTATACGAAGAGGGAAAGTGGCAGCTCAACGATCCCGTGTCGCGCTACATTCCGGAGTTCGCCCGATTGAAAGTCTACACGGGCAAGAACGAGGACGGCACGCCGAAACTGGAAGACGCGCGGCGCTCGATGACCATGCGCGAGTTGATGACCCATACGGCCGGGCTCGGCTATGTCCTCAGCCCGATCAATCCGGTCGACAAGATGATCATCGACGGAAACGTACTGAACGCCGGCGCCCCTCTGCAAGCGATGATCGATGGTTTGGCCAAAATTCCACTGCTCGCGCAGCCAGGGACGCGCTGGTCCTATAGCATCGCCGTCGATGTTCAGGGGTACCTCATCGAGAAATTCTCCGGCCAGCCGTTCGGCGAATTCGCGCGTAAGAGAATTTTTGAGCCGCTCGGAATGAAGGACACGGGATTCTATGTGCCAAAGGAAAAACTGTTGCGCTTCGCGCAGGTCCACACGGGCTCCGGATCGAATCTCGCGGTGGACACAAACCGGCCGGATCCGGCGGTGATTCCTCTCGGACCGTCAGGCGGAGGAGGGCTGTTCTCCACCGCGATGGACTACGCGCGCTTTTGCGAGATGCTGCTCCAGGGTGGACAATTCAACGGAGTCCGCCTTCTCGCCCCGCGTACTGTGGAAATGATGCGCACCAATCATGTGAATCCCGATCCGCTGAAGACCATGCCGGCGGGCACCGGCTGGGGCATGGACTTTCAAATCGTGACCGATGCCGCCGCCGCGGGCGAGGCGGTCTCGAACGGCACGTTCAGCTGGTTCGGCATCGCCGGCACGTGGTTCTGGATCGATCCGGTCACCGACCTCGCGTTTGTCGGGATGGTGCAGCACCAGAGTCTCGGCACGACGCGGGCAATTCATGCGCTCTCAAGGAGCCTGGTGTACCAGGCGATCGTCGACTAGTGGCTTGTCGCGAAGAAATCGTTACCGTTGTGCCATCCCCTCCATTACTGTCGGGGTTCCATTTGGCGTGTGGAACCCCGACAGTAATGGAGGGGATATGGCAACGCCAATAGTCTTCATGACCCAAGAGCGCATCACGCGACGCGACGTGATCCACATTCTCGGCTATGCAGCCGTTCCGCTGCTTGTGGCCGCGAAAACGCGCGAGTTCCCTAAGGGCGCGATCATTCGCACCATCCTGAAGGACCTTCCCCCGGATGCGCTTCGCGGCGGCGCTACGCTTTTCCATGAACATATGTCGCTGGCGCCGGATTTCATGCCCAGGTGGATGAAGGCCGCGGGCATGCAGATGCCGCAGGCAGGCCGCGGCCAGAACCCGCCTGCCAATCCCGAGCAATTCTTCATGCAGGACCTCGACCTCATGGCCGATGAAATGAAGACCGCCGCCCACGATGGCGTCACCTGCATCGTGGATGGCGGCCACGAGGACATGGGCCGCGACCTCGACTTCCTGCGGCAGCTGTCCGCCAAATCAGGCATGCCGATCGTCGCCTCTTGCGGCTACTATGCGCAGCCGTTTTATCCCCCAAAAATCGCCACCATGACGGAAGAGGAGATCCTTGATGATCTCCTTCACACCGCCAGGACGCAGCCAGTGGGCGCGCTCGGGGAAATCGGAACCTGGGACGTCATGACGGCGGATGAACGCAAGGTATTCCGCGCCGTCGGAAAAGCTCACCTTGCCACCAACCTGCCCATTTTTACCCATACTGCGTACGGCAAGGGCGCCATAGAACAGCTCGATGTCCTCGAATCGGTGGGTGTCAAGCCGCAGCGGATCGCGATCGGACACGTCGGCGGCCTCACCGATCCTAAAGTCGAAGTGGTGAAGGAGATCTGCAAGCGCGGCGCCTTTGTCGGCTACGACCGCCAGGGCGGCGCCGGAGACGCTCGAAACGTAACCCAGGTCCAAGCGCTGATTGAGGCAGGCTATGCTGGCAACTTGATGTTTGCCTCCGACCTTTCACTCGCCGCGCAGCTTGTTCACAACCACGGCGCGGGATACGCCAAGACCCTCACTGTGTTTGTCCCTAAACTACGCGCCGCCGGCGTCAAGGACGAGACGTTGCATCAGATTCTGGTCGACAACCCCCGCCGCTTCCTGGCATTCGTCCCAAAGAAGGCGCGGAAGCGATCCTCGTTTTAGAGAAGGTCACCGACGCGACGTCGCGATTTCCACGATCACCATCGAGTGGTCCGAGACTCCTGCCTCCCGTTCCGCGTGTGAGTAACGGCTGTCACGCAGACGAGCAACCAGCTTCCTGCCACCCACGACCTCGGACGCGCCTTACTACTCTTCGGAGCCAGCGATTCCGGCGCAGGCACGGCATGGGGCGCGGGGGTTCTTCATACCACCGGCTTCGTGAATTTCCCCTTTCCCGCGGGCTACACTTCCCCGGTGCTCACATCGCCTCCACCTGGTCGGGAAATGCAATCCCGCCGACTAGCTGAATTCCCAGCGGCGCGCCACCCTGCGCGCGATCGCGAATAGCGCGATGGCAGTCCCCACCAGCACCAGCACCTGCGGCCATAGATGAGAAACCGGTTCGTCACGCCAGAAGATTTTAGTAAATCCGTCAATCGCCCAGGCATTGATGGTCAGCAGGCCGGCCTTCTGCATCGCCTCCGGCATCAGGAAACGTGGAAACATGCTTCCGCCGATGGACGACATCACCAGGATGACTAGCGTGGAGAGCGCCCCCAGTTGAGCGCGCGTGCGGCAGACGCTGGCCAGCAGGATGCCGAACGCGGCCACGGCCAAAGACGTCGAAACGCCCATCACTACAAAGCCGGGAATGTGCGACCACAAGTCGAGTTTGAACACAGCCCAACCCCACAGAAACATCAGCACGAGTTGCGAGAAGGCCAGGAGAGAGTAGAACATACCTTTGCCCAGAAGCAGCGTGGTCATGGTGACGCGCGAGCTGAGTACGCGGTCGAGGGTACCGCTTTCCGCTTCGTCGAGAATCGCGCCGGCCGCGCCGCTGGCCGTGAACAGCAGGAACATCACGCCGATAGCGGCGGCGTAGAAAGAAACCATGGGGTTGTTCTTGTTTTCACCGACCACCGCGCGGGTAGTTACGGCGATGATCCCTCCGCCGCCGGCACCCGCCGACGGCGCGCCGCTCTGTTGCCGCTCGCGCAGAAAGCGAAGACCCTGGTCGAGCCGCTCGCGCTGCTCGCGCGTCAGGCCGCCGGCGAATTGGTCGAAGTACTTCGACCCTTGTTCGGCCATCACGTCGGGCAGCGAGGTCATCGCAACCTTCTGGAGCAGCCCGGCGACCACCTGGGGCGCAACGATGTCGCTGGTGTCTTCCAGCATGCGAATCGGGGGCCGATTAGTGCCGGAAGGGCCAAACGAAATCGCGTTTTCTCCGAATCCGCGTGGAATAATCAGAGCGACCGGCGCAGTCCCGGCTTTGACCGCGGCCTCCGCGGCGGCCGCCGTAAATTCGGGCTGTTCGACGGCTTTGACAGGCGCGGGGCGTTTCTTCACCACGAGCGAGCCTTCATGCTCCAGGCCTTCCACGAGACGCTCGGAGGCGCGGCTGCGGTCTTCATCCACCACCAGAACCGACACTTTGGGTGTGGTGTCGCGGCGCCCACCGAAGATCACCGCGAAAATGCTGAAGAAAACAACGGGCAGCAGGAAACTGAGCGCGAGCGCGCCCCGATCCCGGCGCAGGCCAGTCATGGCCGCACGAACGATGGCGAGGATCAATCGCGTAACTCCCTTCCCGTTAAGTGCAGGAAAACCGACTCCAGGTTCGGCTTGCGCAGCGTCACGTCCAGAACATCGAAGCCGGCCGTCGTGGAGGCTTCGAGCAGGCCGGCAATCTCGGCAGGATGCTCAATCGCGAAGGTCACCGAGCCGTCGAGAGCCTGCCCACCGTGCTGAGCGGCCCACTCGGCGATGCGGTCCGTCGCTCCCCCGAAACGCGCCAGCACCTGGCTGCGCGAACCAAAGGCGTTCCGCACCAACTCGCCGTGCGTACCGTTCGCGATGATCGTCCCGTGATCGATAATGGCGATCCGGTCGCACAAGCGCTCCGCCTCTTCCATGTAATGCGTGGTGTAGATGATCGACATGCCCTCGCCCCGCAGTTTCTCGATCATTTCAAAAATATGATTGCGGGATTGCGGATCGACGCCCACGGTCGGCTCATCCATCAGGACCAGCTTGGGCTGGTGGATGAGGCCGGCTGCCATGTTGAGGCGGCGCTTCATGCCTCCCGAGAGATTCTTGACGAGTTCGCCGGCCCGATCGGTGAGCGTCGCCCAGCCGAGGCACTGATCCACGTTCCTTTCAAGCGCTGCGCCACTGAGCCCGTGATACCGGCCGAACGATTGCAAGTTCTCGCGGCAAGTAAGTCGTGGATAGAGAGCCAATTCCTGTGGAATCCACCCAAGAGCGAGGCGCGCGGCTCTCGAGCCGGCTGGCGCGCCGAAAACCGATATCGTTCCAGCGTCGGGAATAACGCGACCAACGATGCTGCGGATCAACGTACTCTTACCGGCTCCGTTCGGCCCGAGCAGACCCAGACATTCTCCTCCAAGCAGTTCAAGGGTGACGCCGTCGACGGCGATCAATCGGCCGAAACGCTTTACCAGCGCATCAACCCGCAAAGGAGCCGACGAACCGGGGATGGATGTGGCTACGGAAGACAAGCACGATCCTCGTAGCTCTACATTACTTGAAACGGCTGCGGAAAAGGTCTCAAACGTCGCCCGTTTGTGCTGAAAAACTCGCAAACTCCGCTTCCTTCGGTCCGATCTACCGAGCCGCGACCGAAGGAAGCGGAGGCGGAATTGCCTTTTTCAGCAATCGCTAAAGTCTGTGCCACCGGCGTGAGCGAGGGAGGTGCGATCCCCTCCCTCGTTCGAGCAAGTCGTTTATTTTCCGCGAATGCCGAGCCGGCGGAAAACCGTCTTTCGAGTGTCTTCCGACAGCGGCGTTGGGCTGGCCGTCCTTTCGAGCGGCAGGGCGTCACCGGCGCTATTGGGTGTCGCCAGGAACGCGTGAAGATTACCGTCGCTGGTCACCGCCAGACCCGTGATTTCCCCGCTCGCGTTAATGGAGTTCGCCTGTATCAAATACAATTTCTGGGGATTCGCCGTCAGCACGGCGTTGAGATCCGTCATCGATCCGGTGCTCCAAACGAACGCGCGCTCGTTGAAGTTCGAGTCGAGTGATACTCCGACAACGACGCCGGGATCGTTGATCGAAATCGCCGTGCTGGCAAAGTCTCCGGGCAGCGTGCCTAGGTCTTTCATCCCTGTTTCCCAAGTCCACAGGAAGGTGTGAAATGTGGTATCGCCGGTCAGATCGGAATGGCCGACTACCTGGCCATTGTTGTTGATGGAGCACGCGTGGTGCCCTCCAAACATTCCGTCGCCGCCCAGGTTGCCGAGGTTGATCGCCGCGCCGGCTTCCCACAGCATGGCGTGCTTTTCCACCAGATACAGACCGCTGTCGACACTAAAAGTGCCGCACGATCCCGTTGCGCCAACCACCTGCCCGTTGTCGTTGATCGACCACGCTACCCCATCCGGATCGCCGGGAAAAGTCGCTAACGTCCTCGTGCTTGTCGTTCCCCACAGCACGGGCTCGAATTGTAACACTGCGCAGGCGGGGTTGGGATCCTTGTTGATGGTCTCCGCAAATCCCACCGCCTCGCTGCGATTGTTGATGGATTGGGCGACACCGTTCGGACCGCCCAGCGTCGGCAGTTTCGTCATCACGCCGTTCTGGAACACGAACGGCAGACACGCGTAGGACGACTTCGCCACTCCGTACGAATTGAACCCGCAGAAGTCCTCGCTGTTGGAGACCGCGCTTTGCGCTTCGCCCACCACCTGGCCTTTGTCATTCACGGAATTGGCGATGCTATTCGGACCGCCAAGCCCCGGGGTAGACAGATCGAGCGTAAACCCCATAAACCAAATCGACGCGTGCGATTGGTTGTTGGCTGTCTCCGCCGCTCCGGCGATCAGCCCATTGCTGGTCATGTGGTTCGGCGATCCAGGACCCGCGTTGCCCAGCAGGCCGAGATCCTGAACCGAATAAGTCGTACTCGCGCTCTGTGCCATGGCGAACGAGGCTAACAGACTCGCGCCGAAAATCAACATCGATTTCATATTTCCTCCCGACAGGATGATTTCCTGTCACCGGTACAGGCGGAAGGGCGAGCTAAAAGCGGCCATCCATGTCATACTTTTTTTGGGTCATACTTTTTTCTTGGACGCGGAAATCACCAATCTGTTGAAGGCCTGGTCGGCGGGCGATCCGGCCGCGCTCGATCGGTTGTCCATGCAGGTTTACGACGAACTGCGCCGCATGGCTCACCGCCACATGCAAGGCGAACGGCGGGACAACACGCTGCAAACCACCGCGCTGGTCCACGAAGTCTATCTGCGGCTGGTCGATGTAACGAAAGTTGAGTGGCGGCAGCGCGCGCAATTTTTTGCCATCGCGGCGCAAATGATGCGGCGCATTCTGGTGGACGCCGCGCGGGAGCGCGCCTCGCACAAACGCGGCCGTGGCGCGGTGCGGGTGAATTTCGATGAAACGGCCATCGTCTCGCCGCAGCCGGACCGTTCAATGGTCGCCTTGGACGACGCGCTCGCGGCGTTCGCCGATGTCGCTCCGCGACAGGCCAAGGTTGTGGAGTTGCGATATTTCGGCGGCCTTCAGGAAGAAGAAATCGTGGAGGTCCTCCAGATTTCGCCCCGCACCGTCCGCCGCGACTGGGACTTTGCCCGAGCTTGGCTGGCCCGCGAACTGTCGTGATTCAGCAAACCATCGGGAGCGGTCAACTTAGTGTCATCATGAGATCGAGGCATGACCCCTGATCGTCTGCGGCAGATCGAAGAGCTGTATCATTCCCTCCGCGAAAACCCCGCCGACCTGCGGGCCGCGCTGCTCGCCCAGGCCGATCCCGAATTACGCCGCGAAGTGGAATCCCTGCTCGCCCGTCAGGACGAAAGCCTGCCGACGCTCGACCCTCTCACCATGACCATACTGCAGTCCGGCGCTCGCCTGGGGCCCTATCAGGTGGAAAGCAAACTCGGCGAAGGCGGCATGGGCGAGGTTTTTCGCGCCGTCGATACACGGCTCGGGCGCGGGGTGGCGATCAAGGTTGTCGATCAACGGTTCATTGCCCGGTTCGAGCGCGAGGCACGGGCCATCTCATCGCTCAATCATCCTCACATCTGCACTCTCTACGACATAGGCCCCAACTATCTGGTGATGGAGCTGCTGGAAGGCCAGACCATGGCTGCCAGGCTGAAGAGCGGTCCGTTGCCGGCCGATGAAGCGCTGAGCTATGCCACGCAGATCGCCTCCGCGCTCACCGCCGCGCATGAGCACGGGATCGTCCATCGCGATCTGAAGCCCGGCAACATCATGCTGACGAAGTCGGGAGCCAAGGTTCTCGACTTCGGATTGGCCACCTGGGAAGGCGACGACTCTCTCACGGGTAGCCGCATGGTGATGGGAACGCCCGCCTATATGGCGCCAGAGCAGCGCGAAGGCAAACCCGCCGACGCCCGCACCGATGTTTATTCGTTCGGCCTCGTCCTTTATGAAATGCTGACCGGGGCGCGCGCCACATCGGATCGGAAGCCCCTTCCTTCCAAGGCGCTCGAAACCATCGTGACCCGTTGCCTCGAAACAGATCCGGGGCGGCGCTGGCAATCGATGGCCGAACTGGCGCGCGCACTGGAAGTTGCGGGCCATGCCCAGACAAATCGCAAGTGGATCGTTCCGGCTGCTGCGATTTTCGCCATCGCTGCCATTGCCGGCTATTTCGTTTTCCGCCCCACCCGGAAACTGACGGAAAAAGATACCATCGTCCTGGCCGACTTCGCCAACACCACTGGCGATCGGGTTTTCGACGGCACGCTGCGCCAGGGGCTCGCCTTCCAGTTGGAGCAGTCTCCGTTCCTGAAGATCATGGACGACGAGCAGGTGCGACAGGACCTGCGGCTGATGAGTTTGCCTCCCGGAACGCGCATTAGCAGCCAGATCGCCCGTGAGATTTGCGTGCGCGACGCAGCCGCGGCTACCATCGATGGTTCCATCGCCGGCCTGGGTAAGAGCTACGTCATCACGCTCCAGGCGAGCGCTTGTCAGGGCGGCGTAACACTCGCCCGGGAGCAGATCCAGGCGGACGACAAGGAGCATGTGTTGAACGCAGTGGGAACCGCCGCGACGGCGATACGCGCCAAGCTCGGAGAATCGCGCGGCTCGATCCAGAAGTCGAGTCGTCCGCTGGAACAGGCGACCACGGGATCGCTCGAAGCTCTCCAGAGCTACACCGCGGGCCGCGACCATATGGGCCACGGCCAATTCCTGGCTGCTGTTCCTTCGTTTGAGCGCGCCATCTCCCTGGATCCCAATTTCGCCATGGCTTACTACTTCTTGGGGGTCGCTTCCAACAATGCTGGGGACGCAGGGCGCGACGACGAATACCAAAGAAAGGCTTTTGCATTGATCGACCGCGTCTCCGAGTATGAGCGGGACGCGATTGCAGCCGGCTACTACGAGACGACCGGCGAGTTGGACAAGGCAGTGGATGCCTATCGATTGGGTATTGCGAACTATCCCCGCGCTTGGGGATTTCACAACAACCTGGCCAAAATCTACATAGACCTGGGGCGATTCGAAGAGGGGCTCAAGGAGGGCCAGGCAGCGGGTCAGTTGCAGCCCAACGCGGAACCGCCCTATCGGCGGCTATTGGACGCCTACATGTGCCTGGACCGGCTCGACGAGGCCAAGAAAGTCGCCGAAACAGTGCGGAAGGTCGGTATTGACGGCGCGAGGATCCACCAGCGCTTCCTCGAAATGGCCTACATCGTGGGCGATCAGGCTGCCGTCGCCAGGGAAACTCAATGGTACGCAGGCAAGCCCGAGGAGTACCTTAGCTTTGGCTTGCAGGCGGCCAATCTGAATGTTCTCGGCCAGCGTCGTGAGTCCAGCAAATTGTACAAGCGAGCCGCGGAGACGGCGCTGCGGCGGGGGTTCCGCAACGTCGCGGCGGCCTTCGAGGAAGCCGATGCGCGCGCCGACGCGCTGTCGGGTAACTGCGGGACCGTGCGACAACTGGGGCGCCCGGCGCTGGCGCTGGCGATGTGCGGCAATGCGGCTCAAGCGGAGAAGCTCGCCGGGGAGACTTCGAAGCTCTTTCCAAATGGAACCCTCTGGAATGCGGTGCACCTCCCGGAGATTCGCGCTGCAATCGAGCTCCAGCGCGATCAGCCCGCCAAAGCAGTGGAACTGCTGGCATCCGCATCGCCTTACGAGCGCGCTTATCCCGAGGCGGTGTATCTGCGTGGCCTGGCGTACCTGCGTCTGCGTAAGGGCGCGGAGGCCGCGGCCGAGTTCCAGAAGATCCTGAATCACAAGGGCGCAAGCTGGGGCAGTACCTGGCTCTATCCGAATTGGGGACTGTACTATTCGATTTCCTATCTTGGTCTGGCGCGCAGTTCCGCGCTCGCGGGCGACACGGTGAAAGCCAGGAAGGCCTTCCAGGACTTCTTCGAATTGTGGAAGACCGCCGATCCCGACATCCCGATACTTCAGCAAGCGAAAGCGGAGTACGCCGGCCTGCCGTGAGATTTACGCCGCATTAGTGTCATGATTGAGATCCAGGCATGACCCCTGATCGTCTGCGGCAGATCGAAGAGCTGTATCACTCTGTCCGCGAATGCTCCGCCGACCGGCGGGCCGAACTGCTCGCTCAGGCCGATCCCGAATTACGCAGCGAAGTGGAATCCCTGCTCGCCCGTCAGGACGAAAGCCTGCCGACGCTCGACCCTCTCACCATGACCATACTGCACTCCGGCACTCGCCTGGGTCCTTATCAGGTGGAGAGCAAACTCGGTGAAGGCGGCATGGGAGAGGTTTTTCGCGCCGTCGATACACGACTGGGGCGCGGGGTGGCGATCAAGGTTGTCGATCAACGGTTCATTGCCCGGTTCGAGCGCGAGGCACGGGCCATCTCATCGCTCAATCATCCTCACATCTGCACTCTCTACGACATCGGCCCCAACTATCTGGTGATGGAGCTGCTGGAAGGCCAGACCATGGCTGCCAGGTTGAAGAGCGGTACTCTGCCGGCCGATGAGGCGCTGAGCTACGCCGCGCAGATCGCCTCCGCGCTCGCCGCCGCGCATGAGCGCGGGATTGTCCATCGCGATCTCAAGCCCGGCAACATCATGCTGACGAAATCGGGCGCCAAGGTTCTCGACTTCGGGTTGGCCACCTGGGAAGGCGACGACTCTCTCACCGGCAGTCGCATGGTGATGGGCACGCCGGCGTACATGGCGCCGGAGCAGCGCGAAGGCAAGCCCGCCGACGCGCGCACCGATATTTATTCGTTCGGCCGCGTCCTTTATGAAATGCTGACCGGCGTGCGCCCCGCGTCCCCGCGCAAGCCCGTCCCTTCAAGAAGGCTCGAACGAATCGTGAGCCGCTGTTTGGAGCTGGATCCCGCAAGCCGGTGGCAATCCGCCGCCGAGCTGGAACGGGAACTGGGAAGTGGGACCGCCGCAAGGCCCAGGCGATGGGTTTCGGCCGCCGCGATAGTTCTAATCGCCGTTGGTATCTTCGCTTGGCGGCAGCGCGCGATGCCCGTCGAAATCCATTCGCTCGCGATCCTCGGCCTGGAGGATCGGTCCGGCGATGGCAGCCAGGACTACTTCGCGGATGGGCTCAGCAATGCGCTCGCAGCTGATCTGGGGCGCTTGAACGGAGTGCGCGTCATTTCGCCGGGGGCGAGCCTGGCCTATCGCGGGACCAAGAAGCCGCTGCCTGAAATCGGAAAAGAGCTGAACGCCGACGTGCTGTTGGACGGCACGGTTTCGCGAGCGGGCAATCGCCTGGAGATCCGGACGCGGTTGGTGAACGCGCGCGGCGGGCGCGAGCTATGGAGCCACACCTATGACAGCGCGCCGGCCGACCTACCGGCTTCACAAAGTCAGATCGAGCGCGACATTGCCGCGCAACTGCATGCCTCGGCGCCCGATCGTGCCCGGATCAGCGACATGCGCAAACTCGATCCGCGCGCCTACGATCTCTCTCTGCGCGGAAGCTACCATCTCTGGCGCATCACGGCTCAAGACGCGGACCAAGCCATCGCGCTCTATGAACAAGCCGTCGCCATCGCTCCGGACTTCGCTCCCCTCCAGGGCGATTTGGCGAGCGCCTACGCGCAAAAATCCTTCTTTTTCGCGCCGGACGATCGGCAATTGGAAGAACGCGCCTTCGCCGCCATCGAGAAAGCGTTCGCCCTGGACCCAAATTCCGCCGAAGCCCACCTGGCGCGCGGCCATCTCCTATGGCGGCAATCGCACGGGTTTCCGCACCGCGCCGCTCTCGCCGAATTCCGCCTGGCGGCGGCCGCGCAGCCAAACCTGGAGGAGGCATTTTGGGAAATCGCGGGGATCCTGCTCCACGTCGGGCATCTGGACGAAGCGCTGGTGGAATTGCGCAAAGCCCAAGCGATCAATCCCAGCGAATCAAGGGCGTTCTCGCGCATCACCGAAGTGTATCTGTTTCAAGGCAAGCCTCAGTTGTCAATCGATGAGCGAAACCGGTCAACGGCCAGGGTGACCATACCGATCATGGAGTTCGATTACACGTGGTCGCTGATCGATCTGGGCCGCTTCGAGGAGGCGGCACGGTCCATCCGGACAGGCTTTGACGATTCCAAGCCGGGCGCGGCCGGACTCAAGCACGCCGTAAGCGCACTGCTCGCGGCTCGCCAGGGAAATCGCCAGACCGCGGAATCCGAGATCCGCGCCGCGCTTGCGACGCCTCGGGGCTTCGGCCACTTTCACCACGCCATGTTCATGATTGCCTGCGCGTATTCGGTGCTGGGAGACATGGCTCACGCGCAGGAATGGATGGAGAAGACCGCCGCGGACGGGTTCCCGTGTTTCACGCTGTTTGAGGTCGAGCCCAGCTTGGAACGCTGGCGCGCGACGCCGAAGGGTCACGAGTTCCTGGTGAACTTGCGGCGGGAATGGGAGGCGACGCCATAGCTCCTGATGGTCCAGGGCCGAATTACCCCGTTCAATAGGTCCTAAGACAGCTTGACATTCAACGCACCGTTGATTGACACTCCCATACGAGCGACTATGCCGAAAACTCTAACATTACTTTTGCTGCCCGCTTTCCTGTTCGCGCAAGTTCCGCAGCTCGACTGGAAGAAACTCGAAGCCGAAACTCGCGAACACTTCTCCGCGATGGTCAGGATGAACACCAGCAACCCGCCTGGAAATGAGACCGTCGTCGCCAGGTACCTCCAGGGCGTGCTGGAACGGGAAGGCATTCCCAGCAAGCTGGTGGGCACTGATCCGGACCGGCTCAGCCTGATCGCGCGGCTCAAGGGTTCCGGCGCTAAGAAGCCCATCCTCATCATGGGCCACACCGATGTGGTCGGCGTTCAGAAGGAGCGCTGGAGCGAGGACCCCTTTGGAGCCAGGCTTGTCGACGGCTATATCTGGGGGCGCGGAACCATCGACGATAAGGATCTGGTGGCGGGCGCGCTGATGACCATGCTGATTCTGAAGCGCACCGGCGCGCATCTCGATCGGGATGTTATTTTCGTCGCCGAATCAGGTGAAGAGGGAGGAGGCGGAGCCGCGCCAGGCGCTACTCCCGCGGCACGAGGCGGAGGGGGCCGGGGCGCCGCTACTTATGGCATCCAATACATCATCCAAAACAACTGGCCGGATATCGACGCCGAATATTGCCTCACCGAAGGCGGTAGCTTCGTTTCTACCAGCGGCAAAGTTCTGTATCAAAGAATCGAGTTAGCCGAGAAGGTCGGCCGCGGGATGAGGCTCGTGGCGCACGGCACCGCCGGCCACGGCTCCATGCCCCGAATGGACAATGCCATCATGCACCTGGGAGGCGCCGTGTGGAAGATCGGGCAATGGCAGCCGCCGATGAACCTTACCGACGTCACCCGCACCTACTTTGAAAAGCTGGCGCAAGTGTCGCCTCCGGAGGACGCCGCGCGCTACAAAGCCCTCTTCGATTCCAGCAAGACCGAGGAGGCTCAGGAGTATTTTCGGAAGAACAATATCGAAGTCAATTCCATGCTGCGAACCAGCATCAGCCCGAACATTATTACCGGCGGATTCAAGTCGAACGTAATTCCTTCGGAAGCGGAAGTCACGCTCGACATCCGCGCGATTCCAGGCGAGGACATGGAGAAGTTCAAAGCCATGATGGAGAAGGTCATCGACGACCCGCGGATCACCATCGAAACCGGGAATTTTCAGGCTCCTTCACCCCAGCCATCCACCACCGGCACGGAAATGTATCGCATGCTGGAGACCCTCCAGAAGAGGCTTTTTCCCGGTACCGCGACGCTGCCTTACATGGTTACCGGTGCAACCGACATGCGAGGTCTTCGCCTGAAGGGAATGGAGTGTTACGGCATCGGCGCGGAGCTTCCAACCGAAGACATGGTCACGCATGCCATGCACAGCGACAATGAGCGTATCAAAGAAAGCGGCCTCTACCAGTTCGTCCGCTACGAATATGAAGTGGTCGCCGGAATGGCCGTGAAGTAGCTTGTTGAACGCCGGGCATCAAGCATATCGAGTCCCTACTGCCGCCAGGATGCCGGGGGCGTTGGCCCGGAGTGGAAAAATTTCTCCGGCATCATCACGCCATCGCGCTTGAAAAACAATCCATCCTTCATCACGGACCTCACATCGCGCAGCGTATCGATATTCTCCAGCGGATTCTCCCGCACCGCGATCAAATCGGCAGGCATCCCCACCTTGATTGGACCCCGCTTGTCGTAGATATCGGCAACCATGTAGCCGTTCACGGTCATGATTTTCAGAGTCTCCTTTGCGGGGATGCCGGCATCCTTCCAGCTCTTCAGGAAATCGATCACCACTTGCCCCCGGGTCATTCCGGGAATGTAGTAATCGGCATCGGTCGAAAAAGCCATCTTAACGTGGTTGGCGTAGGCATTCTTCATTCCGTCTTCCTGCCTCTGGTAGCGATCCCGCGCCGCAGGAGTCAAGCCGGTGTGATAGTCGGTGAGCGGCGTCTCCGTGCCGACGCGCCACATTCCTTTTTGCGCCATCAGCTTGTGCGCCCTGTCATCGAGCGCTCCCGAATGTTCGATCGACCAGATGCCGGCTTCGATCGCGCGCAATGCGCCGGCATTGGTTTGCACGTGCCCGGCAACCTTCAATCCGGCCTTGGCCGCTTCCGAAATGAACAGCTTCATCTCCTCCGCCGTATAGCCGTAGGACTTACAATCCACGCAGATTTTGATCACCTTCGCGCCGAAAGCAATGTTGCGGCGAACGGCCTTGACGATCTCGTCGTTGGTGTCCGCGTTGAGGTACTCGGGATAGATGAGACTCTCCCGCTCAGGCACCGGGGAAAACTGCCCGCCGAAGCCGCCGATAATAATTCCGGAATTGACGATCGTCGGTCCCGGCACCCAGCCTTGCTCGATCGCCACCCGCAACGCCGTATCGGCGTAGTTGCCGTTGTTACCCAGGTCGCGCACCAGTGTAAATCCGGCCGACATCATCGTCACGCCGTTCGAGACCGCCTGGATGGCGCGGATCGCGGTCGAATCCAGAACCGAGGTCAGGTAGTAGCTATTGTTCTCCGGCAGCATCTTGTACGTCAGCGCCAGGTGGTTGTGCGCATCGACCAGGCCCTGCGTCACCCAGTACTGCGACATGTCGACCACCTCGGCACCCGCCGGAATGCTTACATTCTCGCCGATTGCCGTGAATCTTCCGTTCTCCACCAGGACCACCCGATTATCGGCGACCGTTCCGTTCTCCGGATCCACCAGATGGCCGATGCGTAGCGCCGTAACCTGCGCCGTAAGCGCCAAGGGCGAAAGGGCCGTCGTCAGGATGAAGCGCGCAATGTATTTGTTCATGAATTGTGTCCTATCTCATTTCAGGTGCAGCCAGAGAGTCCGCCATCCCCGCCTCAGCACACGATCATCATACTCTCCAAACGTGGCGACTCCACCAACGAGGAATTGCACACCTGATCCGCGTGAAGAAGGGCGCATGGGCGCCACTGAGATTCAACAGCATGCTGTCGCGTCCCGCCACGAGGACAACTTCGAAGCTGCGGATCTCGGGCTCGCCGGAAACGTGATTTTGAGTCAAGTCTCAGTGTAAAAGAGAACCGGCGTGCCGAAAGGCTTCTAGTGGCTTGCGTCAGAAGTCTCGATTAGTTTATTCCTGGCAGCCGATGGCGTTTGTGCCCATCGTGGGGCCGCCAATGCTGGCGGCAGCCGTCCTTTCCAGGCGGCTTTGGGCAGCGCCGGCATAAAAGCCGGCTTGCCGCCATAATTGGCGGCCCCACGAGGCCAGGCGTGATAATGATCAAAACGTGTGACGCACTGCACTAGGTGGAACAGGTCCAAGATACCTATCGAGCCAGTCGAGGCCCTCGCGAAAAACTGCGGCGTCATTATTTCTTCAAGGCGGACTGCCAGTTGAGAATGACTTCGTGGGGATCGCGCCCGCCATTCATGAAGGCCTGCACAAGAAAGCGCTGCCCGTCCGGCGCGGCAGTCCACGCGACCTGCGTGTCGACTCCAAGTGGCTGAAGCTTCCCGGCCCGAAAGGACGGGTCGGTGGTAATCTCGACGGCCATGATCGTATGACCTTGGCGATAATAGAGCTCCCGACCGTCAGCGCGCCAGCGTGGGCCTCCTCCGCCCTCCTTGGAGATTTGCCACTTCCCGCCGGCATTGACAGCCGTTCCGTCGGCGCTCATCGCGAACGACCGCACGTAGACCTCGGTTCTGCCAGACTCGTTAGAGTTGTAGGCCACCCAACGGCCGTCAGGAGAAATCGCAGGCGAGCTCTCGTAAAACTCGGTGGCCAGGAATGGAACCGGTTTCTTGTTGCCTTCGAGGGGAAGCACGCAAATATTTGTTTTGGGGTCGGCCGCCGAATAGAACAGGAAACGTCCGTCGCGCGACCAGTCGTTGCCTTCTTTCACCTCCTTCGATTTGAGCAGAATTTCCTCTTCCTTCCCGCCATTCACCGGTTTCTCATAGAGATTCTGAGTACCGCCGCGGTTGGAGACAAAGATGATACGGCTGGAATCCGGCGACCACGCCGGAAAAGCGGCAAACTCCGAACCAAAGGTAAACCGGGTGGCCTCGCCATCGCGAGAATCCAGTAGCCAGATGCTTGCGTCGTCTCCAATCCGCTTGCTGACGGCCACGCGGGTCCCATCGGGCGAGATCACCGGGCGGCCATAGAAGACGGCTGGTTCCCCCACGGTTCCCAAAACCTTACCCGCGCGGTCATACCAGGTGAGCTGCAACGGGGACTGTTGCATGACGTGGATCCCCTCGCGCGAGGCAGAGTAGTATGCTCGACCGCCGCCACCCCCGCTGCCATACTGGGCCACTCCCTCAGCCAGGGTCGTCGCGGCACCCGTCAGCACCATGCGGCGATTATCGAAAGGCTGCGCCATCAAATTGTCGTCGCGAATGAACAGCAAGTATCCGGAGAGCGGGTCAGCAGACGCAACGTACGTTGCCTGCCAATGGTTGGCTAGCAGGCGAACAGAACTTTGTTGTTCGGGTTTCGCATCCACGGAGCCAATATAAATTCCGCTCTTCTCCCTGTCCGTCGAACCCCTGGTGTATACGAAGTGGCGCCCATCCGGCAAGAACGAAGGACCCCAATGGCGATCCTCCTCACGCGTGGGATCGAGTGCTGTGATCTGGACCGGGACGCCACCCGACGCGGGGACACGAAATAGGCCGAGCCGAAGGTCGACGAACACGATTACGTCGTCTTGGTTCCACGCCATCTCTCCCAATGGGCGCGGCATGTCCGTAATGGTCACGGGAGTGCCACCGGTGACGGCGATTTTCCTGATCTGCTTTCGCGAGAGATACGCAAGGAATCGGCCGTCTGGCGACCAAATAGGCGGGGCACCAGCCGAGTCTGTCAAATCGTAAACCTGTCCCGTCTCCAGGGAGTAAACCTTCAGTCTGCCAGTTGCTTCGATGAACGCGAGCTTTCGACCGTCAGGAGAAATGGGAGCTGTAATGAACCCCTCAAGCGGGACGTTAAAGCGCACTGGCGCGGCCGACTCTGGTGGTTGTTCCCGGAAATGCAGAACCGCGAGCGTCGCGAGGCCCAGCGTGGCAGCGGCCGCCACACTCCAGGCCAGCCATGGTCGGCGAGCGCCCGGCGCGCTTTCGACCGTCTCACCCGCCTCAATCGCGACCCTCGCTTCACCGATATCGCGCAGCCGGTTTTTCAGGTTCCGATCCAGACATCGCCGCAGCAGATTCTTGATCGCCCCCGGCGTCTCGCGTGGCAATTTGTCGAAATCGATCGGCCCGCGCAACACGTCGGCGAGCGTTTGCGTGATGGTCTCCCCTTCGAACAAGCGACGGCCGGTCAGCATCTCCCACAGCACCACGCCGAAGGACCAGATATCGGCGCGCTTATCGACCGGTTTCCCGCTAGCCTGCTCCGGGCTCATATAAGCCGCGGTGCCCAGGATCATCCCCGTCCCAGAGACAGTCATCGTCGGAGAATCCTCCGCGACCGGCAGCAGCGCCTTCGCCAGCCCGAAATCCAGCACCTTTACCTTGCCGTCTGCTGTCAGCTTGATATTGGCTGGCTTCAAATCCCGATGGACGATGCCTTTTTCGTGCGCCGCTTCCAGCGCCTCGGCGATCTGCCGCGCGATCTCCAGCGCCTCTGGGATCGGGATCGGACCTTTCGCGATTCTCTCCGCCAGCGTCGGCCCTTCGACCAACTCCATCACCAGGTAGTTGGGGCCGACGTCGTGCAAGGTGCAGATGTTCGGATGATTCAGCGACGCTACCGCCCGCGCTTCGCGCTGGCTGCGACTGTTGAACTCGGTTTTGACAAATTTCAACGCGACGCTGCGGCCGAGGCGCGAGTCGCTCGCCTTATAAACCACACCCATGCCACCTTCGCCGAGCTTTTCTTGAATGCGGTAATGCGCCACCGTGTCGCCAGGGGCGAGTTCGGGTGTCAGGAATGCGCTAGCCGGGCTGAGGAGACTCTCTTCTCCGTCGTTGAGCAACCGTTCGACTTCCGCGCGCAATTCCGCATCACCCTCGCAGGCGGAATCGAGGAACGAGGCGCGCTCTGCTTCCGGCCGCTCGAAGGCTTCCCCGAATACGTCCTTGATGCGACCCCATCGCTGCGGCGTCATGCGGTGAGCTGGCTCTTCATCCAGCCTTTGGCCATGGCCCAGTCGCGCTTGACGGTGCGCGGCGAAATATCCATCGCCTCGGCCGTCTCCTCTACCGACAGGCCGCCGAAATAGCGCAATTCCACTACGCGAGCCTGCTGCGGATCAAGCTCCACTAAACGGCCCAGGACTTCGTCCACCGCGAGGATATCCTCGGTGTGGTCGGCGCCGCCGGCACGCTGGAAAATCTCCTCGTTCATAGTGACCGCGATGCCGCGTTTGAGGGCCCTTCGCCCGCGGGCGTGATCCACCAGCAGGCGGCGCATCAACTGCCCCGCGACGCCCACGAACTGGGCGCGATTTCGCCAATCGGCGTGATCCTGATCCACCAATCGCAGGAAAACCTCATGGACCAGCGCGGTGGGCTGCAAGGTATGACCGGGCCGCTCGCCGCGCATATAGTAGCCGGCGACCCGCCGCAACTCCTTGTATACAAGTGGAACCAGCCGTTCCAGGGCGTCCTTCCGCCCGAGCTTCAGCTCACCCAGCAGCACCGACACCTCGCCACGGGAATCCACAGCCAGCCGTCCTTTTGAAGGTCCACCCATTCCAGTTTATCCTTCCGGCCTTGTGGGGCCGCCAATTCTGGCGGCAAGCCGGCTTTGTGCCGGCGTCGGCCTCATCCCGAAGCCGCCTGGAAAGGGCGGTTGCCGCCACCATTGGCGGCCCCACAAGGCCGGCAAGCGCAATCGCCCGTGTTTCTCGAATTCTCATTTTTTTTGGCCCCGATTTCCAGCCCCTTTCGCGGTCTGCCCGGGAGCAGGGAAATGAGAACACAAAAAACAGCGGTTATGACCTTCTTGATGATGACGGGCCTCGCCCACGCAGGCAGCAAGGAGCCACTGCCAGTCGTCACCATCCGCGTGGAAAATGAAGCCCGTGTGGACGAGCGCATCCTGCAAAGTGCGCGAAAGGAAGCGATCGCCATGCTCAGCCGGGCGGGCGTGACACTGATCTGGGCCGACTGCGGCGCGGGCAGGGACTGGGAAGATCGGGAGGCCTGCAAACATTCTCGGGGCCGCAACGAGTTCTGGATGCAGATCACCGCCGACCGTCCGCGTTGGAGCCCCAGAGAAACCTTGGGTTTCGCCGACCTGGCCAAGGGGGACGGATCGGGCGGCGTATATTATCCGGCGGTAGTCGCACTGGTTCGCGATCTGCGCGCCGAGGCGCATCAAATCCTGGCAGCGGCAATGGTTCATGAAATAGGGCACTTGATCCTGGGCGCGGACGCTCACACTCCCGCAGGCGTGATGTGCGGAGACTGGAGCCGGGAACAGTACAAACTGATCAGCGCCGGCCGCCTGGACTTCGCCCCGCATCAGGCCAAACGGCTCCCCATGGAATTGAAGCGCCGCTTATCAGGGGGACAGCAGTAACGGGTAGAGTCGAGAGTATGCTATCGTAGCCGGTCAACCATAGGAGGTTGCATGTTGCGAACCCGCACTCTGACGGCAACATCGGCGCTGCTGGCGATCCTCGCGATCGCGGGAATTGCGCCGGCGCAAAGCACGAACCCGCGTCTTGGCAAGTGGAAGCTGAAGTCGACCAATCCCGCGCCCGCGAGTAACGTCATGACTTATGAGAAGTTCGGCCAGGAAGGCATGAAGATCACCATAGACGCAATAAACAAGGATGGCGTCAAGTCACAGTGGTCTTACGCCACCAATTTCGACGGCAAGGATGAGCCGATCACAGGCAATCCCGGTGCCGATCACGGATCGGTGAGAGTCATCACACCTTCCATTAACGAAATTATCTATAAGAAAGACGGGAAGGTGACCCAGATTCTGACCAATGTGCTCTCTCCGGATGCCAACACAATCGCCGTTACTTATATGCGGCAGGATTCGGAAGGGAAAACCACGAACGTCACCTTCGCGCCCTACGAGCGGATAGAGTAGTGATCGATCCCCTCCATTACTGTCGGGGTTCCGCCACATCTACGGAACCCCGACTAATGGAGGGGATGGCACGGTAGCTTAATTCCCTTTCGCTGATGCCAGAAATTCTTTCATTTGGCGCACGGCATAATCCACCTTCATGTCAAAGATGCGCTTCCCCAACTCGGGCGTGGATGGGCGGGCATCGCCGGTGATTCCGTTGTTGATGCGAGGCGCATTCGGATCGCGGCGCTGGCCGCGCGCGAGAACCGGATCGCCGACCGCCGTCTTGATCAAGTCCAGGCGCACCCAGCCATAATCGTGGCCGTCGCGCGTGCTCAGGTACAGCATCTCCGACGTATCCATAATGCTGGCGTGCCCGTACGACGGATAATGATTCTCCTCGAGCCACTTCCAATAATCGTTCTGCGCCTTGTCATACATCTGGTCGCAGAAATAGACGTGGACGCCTTTAGCGGAATATTTCTCGTCGAGTTTTTTCGCGATTTCACCCAGCTCCTTCTGCCCGCCGCCGTGGTCGCCCATCAGAAAGATATTCTTAAATCCATTCTTGACCAGCTGTTCGGCCACGCGTTCGTTGATCTCGGCAAAGATCGGACCGGTGAGGCCGATGGTGCCCCAGGGCAGCGTCTCGGGTGCTTCATTCACCGAATAAGGGATCGGAGGCGCCACCAGTGTATGGCCCAGTTTGAGCGCGATCTCGCGTGCGGTCTCGGCTGCCATCAGATTATGACCACCGCTCACGTTCTGCGGCCCGCGCTGTTCGACACCGCCGTTGTAAACGATGACGTTGATCATCCCTTCGTCCTGAATGGCATGTTTGATTTCAGGCCAAGTCATCATTTCAAACTCGACTACAGGTTTTCGCACCGCTTGGGCAGACAGAACCGCAGCGGTGAACGCGAGCAAGAGCGCTTCACATTTCATAGTGATGATGATATCAACGGGATTCGACGCCCGGGGGCGTGCGCCACGAGGAACGAACAGATGTTGATATTATTCGTTAGCTGTGATCTTGTGATTTTCGATGGCCAAGAAAAAACCGGCGGCGAAGCCCCTTCTGAAGCCCGAGTCGACTGCCCCGCAGCCGCGCATTCCATGGCCATGGATTGCACCAGTAATCGTCTTGATCGCCTATGCAGTTCCGTTACTAAATTCAGATGCCAGCATCCAATGGGATGCCGTTGACGTCCACTATTCGGCCCAGCGGTACTTCGCGGAAAGGCTCCTGCACGGCAACATGCCGTTCTGGACGCCGTACATATTTTCCGGATTTCCGTTCCTGGCCGATCCCCAAACCGGCGCATGGTATCCGGGCAACTGGCCCTTTTTCCTGGCAGGCGCCGGCGCTAAAGCCATCGAGGCCGAATTGGCGTTCCACGCGCTTCTCGCGGCGGTGGGCACGTTTTTCCTGTTGCGCCGATGGCTCGGGGAAAGCGCGTCGGCAACGGGCGCGCTGAGCTACGCTCTGGGAGGATTTTTCGCCGGACACAGTTCTCACATCGGGATGTTCGAGTCGGCTGCGCTGTTTCCATGGCTGCTTCTGGCGCTATTCATGGCTGTGAATGGCCGGCTCTGGCGCGGCACTCTGCTGGGAACAGGGGTCGGCGGAGCGCTTTTCTTGGCAGGACATTTTCAGACCGCGCTCTACGCGTTTTCCGGGCTAGGCTTGATGGCGATTGCCGTTTCGATTCGCCGGCCTGCCGAAATCGCGAAGAGGGCACTCGTGTTTCTGGCGATCGTGGCCATGGGAGCCGCACTGTTGTCGGCCATTCAGACCTTGCCGGGGCTGGAATTGACGGGGCAATCGATCCGCTCTGCAACCAACACCAGCGCCAGTACCGAAGGGGCGCTGGACATCCGGGCCCTGTCGACCTTGGTCCTGCCGGATTCCCTGAGAGCGACTTCCGGCGCGTACAACGGACCAGGCGACGTGACCCAATACTATTTCTACGCCGGGGTCCTGTTACTCCCGCTGGTGGTGCTCGGCTGGCGCAACACATCCGTCAGACCTTACTCGCTGTGGCTGGCGATCCCCGGACTGCTCTATATGGCCGGGCCTTCCTTGGGATTTTTTCGACTCATTTCCTGGATGCCTGGTTTCCGGCAGGTGCGTGCGCCGGTCCATGCCTGGTTCGTGGCCGCCATGGCGCTGGCCATCCTTGGGGCCGCCGGCGTCGAGTGGATGGAGTCTCGCTGGCGCTGGACCGGACCCGCCATCGTCGCGATTCTCGCGCTTGACCTGTGCATCAACAACATGTGGAACAATCCGCTGGCTTATGCCCATTCGAGCTTTGAGTCGTTGTATGGGAACCGTCTGGATCTGGCCCGGCAAAAACTCGTACCCGCGGTGCCCCCATTCACGCGTTTTGAGGCGCCCGATCAGCTCACTGCATTCGGACCCATGAACCATCCACTCGATCTGCGGCTCGAAACGACGTACGGTTATAATCCCCTCCAGCTTTCCCGCTACGACCAATTCCGGCAGGCGATGGGGCGCAATGGGAAGTTGCGCGACTCGCTATCCGTGAGCCGCGTTCTGGATACCGGCACCGGGGCGCTGAACGAGAATCCTACGCGTCTGCCATGGGCATATTTCCCCAAAGAGCTGTCGACGGCTTCCAGCAACGCTGAAGAGTTGCGCGCGCTGGACACGCTCGATCCGCCCAGGCAGGTGATTCTCGCCGGGCCGCTCCCGTCGGTCCAACAGGATCCGGAAGCGGCCGCGACGATGGAGCGGGAGGGCGAGCGGGAATATCGCATTCAGTACAAGAGCGCGACCGCCGGCGTTCTCCGGCTGTCTCTTCCTTACTTTCCGGGATGGGAAGCAACGGTAGATGGAGTCTCCTGCCCCATTTTGAGAGCCGATTACGCGATGACTGCCGTGGTGGTGCCGCCGGGCGACAAGCAACTGAGACTGCGTTTTCACTCCACCTACTTCGCGGCAGGCGCGGCACTGAGTGGATGCGGAATCCTGCTGCTGGCGGCTTTGGGCGCCCTGGGTTGGAGGCGCGATGGCCAAACGAAATAAGGGCCGGAGTAGCGTCGAAAAGGCCGTCGCCGAACCGCTGTGGCCCGGGCAGACGCGCGCCTGGCTCGAAAAATGGCGCCTGGCGCTGGCCATTGTCGCGGTGCTGATTGCGACGCTCCGCATCGCCGCCACCTATCCCGTGTTCAACCACACCATTGACGAGCCGGCGCACATTGCGTGCGGCATGGAATGGCTGGACAAGGGGCGTTACACGCTGGAGACACAGCATCCTCCTTTGGCGCGCATCTTCTCCGCTCTAGGCCCCTTCCTGGCCGGCGAACGCAACCAGGGCAGGCCTACGATTTATAACGAAGGCGCGGCGATTCTCTACCAGAGCGGCAAGTATGAGCGAAACCTGACGCTGGCCCGTATCGGAACGCTCCCCTTCTTTTGGCTGGCGTGTTTTGTCGTTTATCTTTCTGGCGTGCGTTGGTACGGAGGAGCTCAAGCGGGGCTCGCGGTCCTTTTCTTCACGCTGCTGCCTCCGATCCTTGCGCATGCCTCGCTGGCGACAACCGACATGGCGCTGACGGCGACGATGGGCCTGGCATTGTACGCCGCATTCGCGTGGGCTGAGGACCCGACGCCGATGCGCGGCGCCGCGATGGGGCTTTGTTGTGCGCTGGCGCTGGTTTCCAAGTTTTCAAGCCTCGCATTTCTTCCGGCTTGTGTCGGAGCGCTGCTGATCTGGCTGGTCGTCTCCGAGCGATCGTTCACGCCGATCGGCCGGCTGCTGACGCCGCGCCACGCCGTGACGTCGTTCATCGCGATTCTGGTTTGCGCCATCACCATCTGGGCGACTTACCGGTTTTCGTTTCATAACGGCGTCCCGGCGCCGGAATTTTTCGCGGGAATCCAAGCCGCCTACGGCCATCAAGCCGCCGGGCATGCTTCCTACTTGCTGGGGAAACGCAACGATTCCGGATTCTTGATGTTCTATCCGGTGGCGCTGGGCGTGAAAACTCCGCTAGGGTTCCTGCTTCTGCTGGCTGGTGGAATTGTGCTCGCCTGGAAAAGAAGGCAACAGGTAATTTGGCTGGCGCCCCTGGCTGCCATTGCCGGAGTTTTCGCGGTTGGCATGTACAGCAGGATCAACATCGGCACGCGGCACGTGCTTCCCATTTATTTCTTCTTCGCCCTGCTGGCCGCGGCAGCGGCGTGGGAATGCGTGGCCGGCGGCGCGCAAAAAAGTTGGCTGGGCTGGACGGCGGTCGCGCTAGCCGGCTGGATGGCGTTGTCCGGAGCGTGGAACCACCCCGACTATCTCGCGTATTTCAACGAACTGGCAGGCAGTGAACCGGAACGAATCCTGGCCGATTCCGACCTCGATTGGGGGCAGGACATGTTGCGGCTCAGCGCCAGATTGCGCGAAGTGGGCGCGTCGTCGGTGGCCTTCAACCCGTTCATCAGCGCTTACCTCCATGACTATCATGGCTTTCCACCCATCGTGCCAAGCGACCCGGTTTCGCCGTCCCCCGGCTGGAACGCTGTCAGCATCACAGTGTGGAAGGTGGCGCGCATGGGGCTGGCGGATGAGCATCCGGAGTTGCAGTTGTGGCCCGATGTCGTGAAGCCGCAGGAGCGTGTAGGGCGCGGCGTGCTCCTCTACTACTTCAAACCGGATTCGCCTCGGCCGAGGGCAACGACGGGAAGATAGGGCGTCTCTATGCGACTGTATCCGGTGTCTCTTTGGGCGAAATGCCATCGGGGTTGTTGATTTGCGCTCCATGTGGAGCCGGGACAGGCCCGTTCAACAGCGGGTCGCTGGTGCGTTGCATCCAGCGGTCCAGCCGGCCGCGCATCTCGGTGAGAACGGCTTTCGAGGCGGTGTCGGCGGCGAGATTGTTATGCTCGGTGGGATCGAAAATCAGATCGTAGAGGCTTTCCTCGGGAAGCCGCACGTTCTTCCAACCGTATTCCAGCCACAAGCTTTTGCTCAATCCGTCGTCGCAGTTGGGCAGTACAGGCGTGTGTTTGTCGCCGAAGCGTCGAATGTATTTCCAACGGCTCGTGCGGACGGCGCGCTTGGGCTCGTAAGCGGCGTGATAGGTGACCTCGGCGAAAATTTCCTCATTGATCTCGTTCCGCTCACCGCGAATGATGGGCAGCATCGATTTTCCCTCGAGCCAGGTCGGATGCGCGACTCCGGCCAGATCGCATAGGGTCGGGTAAATATCAAGTTGCGAAATCAGAGCGTCTACGACCTTGCCCCCGGAGAAGCCGCCGGGCCCGCGCATGATCAGGGAGACGCCCCAGCCGCTGTCCTCCAGGTTGCACTTCATCAGAGGGAAAGCCACACCGTGATCGGTGGTGCTGATCACCAGCGTGTTTCCGGCGAGCCCGTTATGATCGAGCGCATCGAGAATCTGGCCGACGGCGCGATCCAGGTTTCGAGCGCTCGAGTGAAAAGCGGCGGTGTCGAGGCGGGTTTCCGGCGTGTCGGGAATCGGTGCCGGGGGAAGCGTGTAGCGAGGATCGTCAGCGGGTGTCGGCATGGGGTATTCGCGGTGGGTCTCAAAGAAGCCGACATCGAGAAAAAAGGGCGCCTGATGGCGATGGCTGAGGAATTCCACGGCGCCAGGCGCGACATTAGCGGCGGCGGTGGACTTGGGCCGAAGAATCTCGTCGAAGCCGATGGTCTTCGGATCGGCGGCTATGTGCTGCAACCCGGCCAGCACGGAACGATATCCGGCCGGACGGAGCGCGTGAAGAATGTGCTTGTTGTAATCGTTCAGGCGGAAGCCGCGATGCGCCAGGCCGAGCATTCCATTGCGGTGCGGGCATTGGCCGGTCAAAAGCGCGGACCGGCTGGGCGAGCATGTCGGGGCGGCGCTGAACGCCCGGCGGAAAAGCACTCCCTCGCCTGCGAGCCGTTGCAGGTTTGGCGTGGGAACGGCGTAGCCGAAAGGCTGCAGGTAGCGGCCGGAATCGTGCGAATGCAGATAGATGATGTTGGGTCTGGCAGCCTGCGCGCTCATTTGAACACCGGAAAACACGGTGGTGGCGCTTGCTTTCAACAGAAAATCGCGGCGGGAATCCGAAGCAGGCGGCATAATTGGAAGCTTACTGTCCCTTCTTCGCATCCGCGCCGGATTCGTGGGCGCGGAATCCCTTCAGGATACTTGGCAACGCGTAGTTGCCTTCGTGGCAGGCGTATTCGTAAATCGGCCCGGACGCACGCTCGAAGGTCGCTTCGCCCTTCCAGGGCCGGGTGTAAGCGGAGGGGTCGTCGACTTCGAAGCGATACAGAATCGTATCTGTGTCGAGAAAGCTGAATCGCTCCACGACGTGAAGATTTCTGTCCCACCCGAACATGCCGCCGGCGTCGCCGTAGAAGCCTCCGGCGTCGTTAAAATTCGCCGTATCGACCACCAGCGTGTTGCCTTCCCAGTGCCCGACTGAATCGCCCAGCCAGAGCCTGACACTCGACGGTCGGTGAGGGCGGCCGTCGAGAGGAATGATTCTCGTGTCGTGGATCATCTCCGCATGCACCACCAATTCGTTTTGCGTCTGAACGATCTGGTAATTGCTGTTGTAGCGGTACGGAATCATGGGCGGCACGGCGGTCGGAAAAACCAGGCACTGGTCTTGCAGACCCAGATCCTGCGCGCTGCCGGGATTTTGGAGCAGTTGCTGGTGACGGCGCTTCAGGGCGGCAGCCGCGGGCGTGAGGGCCGGAATCCGTCCATCCGGAGGGTCTGTAATGATGGACGTCCGCAGCGTTTTCACTACATGCGATCCGAACTCGAAGAAAACTTTGTTGTAGGTCCCGACATTTTTCGAAGCGGCTTGGGGCGGGGGCTCCTGATTTTGTGCAGCCATCGCGTGTTCCCACTCCGCCGCTTCCTGGGGTGTGAAGAACTGCTTGTCCTTTAGCCGGGCGGGGCGCTCAAGAGGAGTGGCTGTGGCGGAGCTCCAGATGCCCCCGAAGTCGGGATGCGCCTGCGCGGCGAGCGGCGGGGCAAAAAGAAACGCCACCAGAACCGGGATCGATCTTCCTTGCGCCATCACTTTGAGTCAAATCTCGATCGCTCCAAATTACCACACGCTCACTTTAGTTTTTCCGCGGCTTTCCGCCGAATCTCCGGATCCGGGTCCTTCGCGGCCTGCAACAGGTGGGACCTCGCCCCAAGCCTATCGGCTCGCGCGGCAAGAATCGCGGCCGCATTCAGGTGGGCGAGGCCAAAATTCGGGCGCAGCTTGAGGGCGGCCTGGAGTTGCCGAAGCGCCTCATCCGAACGGTTGAGACCCGTCAGGGTCGCGGCATAATTCACGCGGACATCCGCGTCGTTCGGACTGCGGCGAACGGCGTGTTCGAAATACCACGCTGCTTCGGGCAGGTTGCCTCGCGCGGCCAGGGCATGACCCAGGTTGCTCTGTCCGGCGGGCATATCGGGCTCGATGCGCAGGGCTTCGCGAAACTCGGTTTCCGCCCGCGCCAGATCTCCTGAACCAGCCAGCAGTTCTCCCAGTGCGTTATGCGCTTCCGCCATATCGGGATCAAGCGCCAGGGCTTTCGCGAAGGCGTTGGAATCGTGAGCCGCAAGCCCGAGTTGATACCAGAGAAGGGGATCGGAAAGTCCCGCCGCCAGACCACGTTTCAGTGCCTCGATGGCGCGCGCATTCTGCCCGGATTGCGTCAGCGCTCCGGCGAGGTCGACGAGCGCGACACTCGAAGCCGGTGCGCGCTTCAGGGCCTGCTCAAAGGCCGCGACCGCATTGC
>Ga0182024_10001121_pt1 | contig 69231 bp, 50 predicted proteins | sample P32metaG_FD_120480 | JGI IMG/M metagenome (GOLD analysis project Ga0182024, IMG submission 120480) | Permafrost microbial communities from Stordalen Mire, Sweden - P3-2 metaG (Illumina Assembly) | ecosystem: Environmental > Terrestrial > Soil > Wetlands > Permafrost | place: Sweden: Stordalen...
GCCGTCCTGAACCAATGCAAGGTTGCCGCCCACCGCGGCCTCGGGACAAACGTGCAGCACCACCGTTCCATAGGCCGTCCCGCTCATGCGCGCATCTGAGACGCGCACCATGTCGGTGATGCCGCGCTTCAGCAACTTGGCCGGCAAACCCATGTTGCCCACCTCGGCCATTCCCGGATAACCCTTCGGCCCGCAATTTTTCAATACAAGAACGCAATTCTCGTCGACATCAAGATCGGGATTGTCGATGCGCCCTTTGTAATGTTCGATATTCTCAAATACCACAGCGCGCCCGCGATGCTGCATAAGATGGGGCGAAGCCGCCGAAGGCTTGAGGACTGCGCCATCCGGCGCCAGGTTGCCGCGCAACACCGCGATGCCGCCGTGCTCGACCATCGGTTTTTCCAGGGGCCGGATGACTTCGGGATTCCAGTTCGGAGCAGAGTGGCAATTTTCCCAGACTGTTTTGCCATTGACGGTCAGAGCATCGCGATGAATGAGGTTGCGCTCGTCGAGCGCGCGAATAATCGCGGGCAGCCCACCGGCGTAATAAAAATCCTCCATGAGAAAACGGCCCGAGGGCATTAGATCCAGCAGCGTCGGCACATTCCGGCCAAGAGAATCCCAATCGTCGAGTGTAACGTTCACACCAATGCGTCCGGCAATCGCAAGCAGGTGAATTACCGCGTTGGTCGACCCGCCCACCGCTCCATTTACGACGATTGCGTTCTCGAAGGCTTCGCGAGTCAAAATGCGGCTGATTCGCACATCATCCCGCACCATGTCGACAATCCGCGCGCCCGCAGTGTGGGCCAGGACATAGCGCCGCGAATCCACGGCGGGGATGGCCGCGTTATGCGGCAATCCGAGCCCGAGCGCCTCGACCATGCACGCCATGGTGGAGGCCGTACCCATGGTCATGCAGTGGCCAGCGGAGCGCGACATGCAAGCCTCGGCGTCCATATACGCCTGCGTGCTCACAGTGCCGGCTTTCAATTCCTCTTCAAAACGCCAGACTGCCGTCCCCGAGCCGATGTCGTGCCCGTGATATTTTCCGTTGAGCATCGGGCCACCCGAAACGACCAACGCCGGGACGTTGCAGCTCGCGGCCCCCATGACCAGGGACGGCGTAGTTTTATCGCAGCCGCACAACAGCACCACGCCGTCGATCGGGTTCCCGCGGATCGACTCTTCGACATCCATGCTGACCAAATTCCGGAAGAGCATCGCCGTTGGCCGGATGTTCGTCTCCCCCAGCGACATAACGGGAAACTCGAGAGGCAGGCCTCCGGCCTCCCAGACGCCGCGTTTGACGTACTCGGCAATGTGGCGAAAATGCGCGTTGCAGGGCGTCAGTTCCGACCAGGTGTTGCAGATGCCGATGACGGGACGCCCATCAAATACATGGTCGGGAAATCCCTGGTTGCGCATCCAGCTGCGATGCACAAAACCGTCTTTGTCGGTTTTTCCAAACCACGCAGCGGAGCGATACTTGCGCTTCTCGTCAGGCATGAAGTTCTAGTCCCGAAAACTCTCCATTGTCGTGTATCCAGTTTGCCTCTCGAAACACGGTCGTTTACTGGATTCCATTAGTTCTTTACATGTTAACGTCAGCTCCGCCAAGGCACGAATCATAGCGAAGTCCGGCCCGGCGCGAATTTGAAACAATAAACGAGGCCCAATACGAGTAAGAGAGCACCCCACCAGCTCCCCTTGTTCTCCAAGCAGGGCGTAGTCGACTCCCCATGCATCGACGCCAATTCCCGCCAATTCCAATTTGTCCACACTGACGAGAGCCTTGCGCACCTCAAACCACAGTCGGGGTACATCCCAATGAAGAGCGCGTGCATACTCCACCGGTTCATTCGGGAAGCGATGGACTTCTTCGGTGGTCAGAACTCCATCGCGAAAACGCGCCAGGACGGCTCGTCCACTCTCCGCGCCGAAATCGAAGGCCAAATATGGCCTTTCCAATTCGCTTTTAGGCATAAGAAGAAATGCTCCCCGCATTTCGCTCTGCGCGCTCCTTCGTGATGCGATCCAAGTAGCCACTTTCCCGGAATGCCATCATCGGGTCCCGAGGATGTCCTTTGGAATCGCGCCACTCTTCGATCACAGGTCTCACATCTGTGGCGAAGGCATCTTGGAATAGAGATTCCGCTCCAACCAGGTCGCATTTTATCCCGCGCCTCGGCAAGAGCAGCGTTATCACAACTCAGCATGGCAAGCCTTGAGGTTGTCATCGAACCAGCGCTTGCGCTGCCGCATGTTGGTTGTTCCCGGATAGTTGGACCCGTCGGCGAACCATATGGAGATGTCTCGACTGTGCAGGCTGCGAGCGATTTCGATACTGTCCTTGGTGTGTCGAAGTGCCATATCGCGAATCGACTTGTCCGGGTTGCCGAAAGAACCGTATTTATAACGCTGATCCTGAAAAAGGTTTGGATTGACAGACCCGGGTTGCATGCCATAGACGCGCGCCAGCCGCTGGATCTCTCCAATACGTTGGAGCCCCCCGGCCAGATCCCATTGCACATGCAATGCAATGCTCGGACATGTTCCCGTCAATTCATGTACCCGGCTCGCATCGCTGAACTTTTCTTCGATCGTGGTCGCGGCAGCGGGCTGAGAAAATTTTCCGAACCGGGTCCCCGTGTTCGCGAAACCCCACGAAGGAATTTCCATGCTAAAGCGTTCCAGCGCCCCGTATAATCTTTCAGCCTTTCTTGAATCCATGACTAGCCTCTTTCGGAGTAAACCTACACATGACGGATGCCGCGTGCTCGATACCCCCTTTTTCAGTCCACCAAACCAGTTCGCAAAGCCGTTCCGTGCTACTTCTTCAAAGCAAAAACCCACAGTACTCCACCTTGCGGAATTGACTTTGTGAGTTTTTCGTGAATCGGTCCAGCCCACAGCGGAATTGCGCCGCCAAATCCAGAAAGCACCGCCACATACTGTACTCCGTCAACTGTGTAGGTGACTGGAACGCCCACGATTCCTGAGTTGGTGCGGAACTTCCAAAGAACATCACCCGTCTTCGCGTTGAAGGCAGTAAAATCCCGGTCGGTCAACGTGCCCGTGAAAACCAGAGACCCGGCCGTGGAAAGTGCGCCGGCCCACAGAGGAGCTTCGTATTTTTTGGACCACATCTTCTTACCAGTGGCCACGTCAATCGCTTGGAACTCTCCGATGTAATCCGGGTGCGCAGGGTGCATTTCGAAGTCGGCACGGACGTACATTTTGCCCGCCTCATACTTCCCGGGCAGGTCCGAAATTGTCATGCACCAGTGGTTGCTGGACACGTACGCATAGCCTGTAGCCGGGCTGAACGAGATTGGCATCCAGTTCTTTCCACCCAAAAAGGCCGGGCAGGTGTCCACCTTCTTATCTTCCGGACTCTTGGAGGGATCAACATTAGGTCGCCCCGTCTTCGGATCAAGTCCAGTGAACGTCGTCGGACTGGCGAACGGTTCTCCGTAAATAAACTGGGCACTGGTGCGGTCCAGCAGGTAGAAATAGCCGTTCCGGTTGGCGTTGATCCATCCCTTGACTCTGTGGCCCTGGCGGTCAATATCAACCAGCACGGCTTCATTGACCCCATCGTAATCCCACAAGTCATGCGGGGTGTACTGGTAGTGCAACCGTATTTGACCACTATCGGCATCTAAAGCGAGCGTCGAGTCGGTGTAGAGATCGTCTCCCGGTCGCACATCACCCGCCCACGGTCCAGGATTCCCCACACCCCAGAAAATCAGATTCTGTTGCGCGTCGTAGGTGCCGGTCAACCAGGTTGCCCCGCCACCAGTTTTCCAGGCATCACCTGCTGCCCAGCTTTCGTGCCCTGGATTGCCGGGCCCTGGAATGGAGTGGGTTTTCCAAACGCTCTGGCCGGTTTCGGCGTTGAACGCCTCGATGAAGCCGCGTATACCATACTCGCCCCCTGCCACTCCGGTCACCACCTTGCCTTTGACGATGAGAGGGGCAGACGTGATAACGTACCCATTTTGATAATCGGCCACCTTCGTATCCCAAACCACATGTCCCGTACGCGCATCGAGCGCAACCAGATGGGCATCGAGAGTGCCCATGTAAACCTTATCCCCATAGAGCGCCACGCCGCGATTCACGACGTCGCAGCAGATTTCGCCCAGAGCCTTTTCTGGCACATCACGGTCATATCGCCACAGCATACTGCCGGTTTTGGCATCAAGCGCAAACAGCTTGTTGTAAGCCGCCGTGACGAACAGGATGCCCCCATTGACCACAGGAGCGGCTTCGTGACCTGCCGTCACTCCAGTCGAGAAGGTCCAGACTGGGACTAGATCCTTGATGTTCTTGGTATTGACCTGATCGAGCGGGCTGTAACCCTGGCCGTCGTAAGTGCGGCGGAACATAAGCCAATCGCCCGCCGCCGGTTGAAGGAGCCGCTGATCCGTCACTGGATCGTAACTGGCGGACGGCGCGGCCTTGCTGTCCCCCCCCATCACAGGCAGAACCAAAGACGTGGCTACCACAATTAAAGCCAAAGAGCTAACCGAGACGTTCCAATTCCTGACACGCATACTTTGGCCCTCCTTAGTTTGCATGCAAACTCGTCATTGATCATTTCAACCGTGTTGCGCTCCCACGTGCGAGCTGAACTCACCCGCCACTTTGAGCATGCCCTTCTCGACTCTAAGAGGCAGGAGTGGCAGCGGCCTTGGCGCGGGACCGAAAACAACTTTTGCCCCCTGCACGGGATCAAAAGCTGATTTGTGGCATGGGCACTGGAACCGTTTTTTCTCGGCATCCCAGTTCTCAACCAGGCAACCCAAATGGGTACACATGGCCGAGTACGCCAAGACGCCTTGAACCGAGCTTTCCCGTAGTTCTGGCGTAATTTTCTTAGGATTGACCCGGACCAGGAGGATCAAGCTGGCATTCCCGTTGTCATCGCGCACTATGCCTGAGACAGGATCTCTAGCCCGCACGAGCACCGGAGGCGCGTCGATTACCAGGTCCTTGAGGCAGACAGGATTATGGGTCTGGGGCGCCGCGTACACGACGAACACATCTCCAACCTGAGGTGCTGCAACCGCGTTTTTCTCGCCCGAGAATGCGTTGAGCCTCCCAGCCACCGAAAACAGCGCCGCCGTGCCAAGGCAACCGCCGGCGCACTTAAGCAACTCCCGGCGCTTGATACAAGCGCTCCGGCTTGGGCGAGTCTCGATGTTCACGCCACCAACATATCAGACAAGTATATTTTCTGCTTGACAGTCTAGCAGCTCTGCACCTATTGTGTCTATCGCGTTTATGAACCGCGAATACGCGAGTGCGGATTCTGGAGGTTGCTATCCATGTTGACAGCAAACGCTTGGCAGAATTACCGAACGCGAAGACAAGGGATCGGCAGGGGTGTTGCGGGATTCTTAGGATTAATGCGATGTGCTGTTGTGCTGGCCTTCCTGGGTGCAGCCACCACGGTGCTATGCGCACAGGAACAAACAGCCATTGTAGGCACTGTGACGGACGCCACTGGCTCCGTCCTGCCGGGCGTGCACATTACGATTACTAACGAGGCCACTGGTCAAAGTCGAACCTTGGATAGCAACAACAGCGGCGACTATGCGGCTCCCAGCCTCGCGATTGGAACCTACACCGTAAAAGCCACGTCGCCCAAATTCAAGGAATACGTCGAGACGGGAATTTCGCTCACTGTAGGTGCTACGGTGCGTGCAGATATTCGCATGAATCTTGGCTCAACTACGGAAACAGTGTCCGTGAGCGCCGAGACGGAACAGGTGCAGTCAGATACGAGTGAAGTAAGCAACCTCATTTCCAGTAAGGAAATATCGAACCTGGATATTAATGGGCGCGATATTCTTTCTTTGTTAACGCTGGGTGCCGGCGTTACTACCACTGCGCCCGATTTTCAGGTACCTACGGCTGTCACGGCCAGTTTTGTCTATGCCTTCAATGGGATGAGCGCATCCGACAACGTATGGCTGATCGACGGTGGCGAGGCTTATGATCGCGGTGCCGGCGGAACCATGAACGTGCTGCCTTCCCCAGATGCGATCTCCGAATTCAAAGTGCTTTCCAGTAATTACAGCCCAGACTATGGCTTCGGATCAGGGGGAATTATCACGATGGTGCTCAAGTCCGGGACGCAACATTTTCATGGCGCATTGTGGGAATATTTCCGCAATAACGACCTCGATGCTAACAACTACTTCGCCAATCTGTACCAGACCCCAACGCCCGAATTGCGCTTTAATACCTTTGGCGGCAATCTAGGGGGGCCGATACCGTTTCCTGGTCGCACAGGCCGACCGAAGACGTTCTTCTTCGTCAACGAGGAGGAGCGCCGCATAGTGTTGGGCGCGCAATTCAACGGTATTGTTCCCACGATTCCGGAACGAAGTGGAGATTTCAGCGCGGCGGCGCCGATTTACGTCCCCTCCAACATCGGCGACCCGGCAAAACTGGCGCAGTACGCCAGCCTTGGGCTTGTTCCGGGCCAGCAATTTCCGGGAAATCAGATACCTGCGTCGCTCCTCGATCCAAATTTCCAGCTATTGTTGGGAACGGGCGCAATCCCTCTGCCAACCAGTGGAGATGAATACAGCGCCCCGGCCAATACGACGGTAAATCTCCGTGAAGACGTGGTCCGCATTGACCACACGGTAAACGACAAGATTCAACTTATGGGGCACTATCTCCATGATGGTTTTCAAGAGCTTGTTCCGGGAGAATTCGGCGGCTATCCCACGGTGTCCTTCCCCGTGGCCGACCCCAGCTACAACGCAGTCATTAAAATGACGTATATCTTCCGTCCGAACCTGCTGAACGAAGCTTCATTCAATTACAATGGCAACAAGATTATCGGTGGCATTTCGGGCATTTACCATGAACCTGCTGGCTGGGATGTCAATAAGCTTTTTCCAGGCAACGATCCAAATGAGCGCATGCCGGTAACGATCATCGGCGCACCATTCGGCGCGTCCTACATTCCGGGCCCCCTTCCTTACACTAACGGTGCAACTGATTTCCAGGAACGAGATGACGTCTCGTGGGCCAAAGGGCCGCACAATTTTAAATTTGGTGGCTCCTTTATGCGCTACGCGAAGAGTCAGGACTTCATCGCATTTACCAACGGCGAGGATATCGCCTTAGGTATTTACACCGCTCAGTATAGCTCGACCGGCCAATTGCTTGCCCCTGGTAACTCGTTTGCCGATATGCTCATGGGGCTAGAGACTGCCTATACCGAAGCGGAGTCGAAGCCGAGGCTCCACGCCCGCGCGAACTTCGGAGACGTGTATTTTATGGACAACTGGCGCGTAGACCGAAGGCTGACGTTGAATTTGGGTGTACGCTATGAACTGTTGCCCCATTCGTACGAAGCATTTAATCGCGTATCCAATTTTGTCGCCTCCGATTATATTAACGCAAACGCGGCGGTCTTCAACAGCGACGGCAGTATCAGCTCCAGCAGCCCCGGTGTGGGCACTGTGTCTGGCGTTCCTTTATCGAATGTTCCGTTTTATCTGAACGGAATTGTACTGGCGGGTCGCAACGGAGTTCCTAGGGGATTAGTCAATAATCATTGGGATACAGTCGAGCCCCGAGTTGGCTTTGCGTACGACCTTCTCGGCACCGGCAAGACAATCCTTCGCGCGGGCGTGGGGATTTTCTTCAATCAAATCCAGGGCGGAGATCTGTACAATGCCACGCCAAATCCGCCGTTTACCAATACCCCTAGCTTGACCAGTGTTTATTTCTCGAATCCCGGTCTAAGTACTATCAACGGCCAGAGTATCCCCGCATTTCCGATACTACCCCAAAGTCTCACCAATCTTGCGCCGAATTATGACATTCCAGAGACCGCACAATGGAACTTTGGCATTCAGCAACAATTGAATGGTAAGTCGATATTCTCGCTAGCATATGTGGGGAATGCCGGCTGGCACGAGTGGCTTCAGCGTGCCATCGATACGGTACCACTGAGCGACTCCAATCGAGCAGCTATTGTAGCCGGGGCTTATAACCCAAACCTGGACCGCATTTATCGCGGGTACTCTGGCATTACCCAACAGGAAACGACCGGCATTAGTAGGTATGCGTCATTACAGGCCAACCTTCGGGTGGAGAGCGCCCACGGGACCGCGCAATTGGCCTATACCTGGGCGCATGCACTGGACATTAATTCGCTGGAGACACAGATAGGTGCCGCCGTAACCAATCCGTTCAACCTCAGAGCGGACTATGGATCGAGCGATTTGGATATCCGGAATACGTTTGTTGCAAGCTACATTTATCCAATTCCCACTCCCCACGCATGGTCCAACGCGTTCGCGCGCCAACTTCTCGGTGGATGGCAAATTTCCGGCATTACATCGATACAAAGCGGCTTGCCATTCTCGGTGCCTCTAGGCTATGACAATATTGGAGTGGGAGGCGGTACAACATCCCGAGCGGATATCGTCGCCCCCGTGTCGTATCCACAGACACGATTGCAATGGTTCTCTACCAGTTCGTTTGCAGCGCCCCCCCTTCTCACTTTTGGAGATTCAGGACGCAATATTCTCAGGCTTCCAGGTCGCGACGTATGGAATATCGCCCTCTTTAAGACCTTCCCGCTCCACGAAAGTATGAAGCTGCAGTTTCGCGCGGATTCTTACAATACCTTCAATCACACTCAATTCAACCAGGTAGATGGTGGATTCAGCGACGCTTTGTTCGGCCAGGTAACTTCAACTTATGATCCTCGCGTGCTTCAGTTGAGTCTGCGGTTCGGGTTTTGATGGCAAACAGAAAATTGGCGGCCGGGGCCAGGACAGAATCGCAAATCACGCGGACAGACGGAAGCTCGATGAGGTACCGGGTTCTCGTAGTCCTCTTTCTTACCAGCCTGGCGTCGGTCTTGTCTCGGACGCAGCAACCGGAGTCGGCTCCCCCCACACACTGAGGGCCGGCTTCGAATCACCATCAATGACCTTAGCACCAACCGCCAGGTCCCGGTGCGTTGCTATCTGACGGATGCAGCCGGCCGGGCATGGTTTCCCGAGCACAGCATCAAATATGACAAACAATTCCTCGGTTTTAGCGAGCAAGATTTCATTACTGATGGCCAATTCGAAATTGCTTTGCCTGAATCCCAATACGTTCTCACGGTTGAGCACGGGCCGGAGTATTTGCCCGCCAGCCAGAAGATTGAAGTCCATTCGGGAATGACGCAGGAAGTGAAAATCGAATTAAAACGTTGGATCAACATGAATGACCGCGGGTGGTATTCGGGGGACCTACATACTCACCGAGATTGGCACGAGATGTCGGAGATACTTTTGGCGGAGGATCTGAACATCGGCCCGACGATCACACAATGGGCCGCCGCTTGGGCGCCGGACGACCCAATGGGCATTATGGCTTCGAGCCCTGGCCGCATGACTCTGCTGACTCGTTCCCCCGAGGTAGCGACCGCTGGCGCGGCCATACGGAACGTTGATTCTGCTCACGCGTATTCAATCTACGACACAGAGATTGAACGCCCCGGTGGAGCGGGGACAGTCGTGTTTGTCGGGCTGACCGCTCCCTTCGTTGCTCAAGGGACGTTGTTAAGCCCGCTGGACTCGGACTTTGCGGCACGGGTTCACAACTTAAGTGGGTACGTGGATGCCGAGAAACTCATTTACCGTGAAGTGCCGGTGCTAGTAGCAGACGGCCTGATCGATTTCGCTGGTGTCGTCAATAACGCTTTCAACCGCCACGGCGCCATAACAGGACGAATCAAAGACTCGAAGGTTGTTGCGGACAAATCTTCTCCCGAAACACCGGAGGAAGCGGCTCTGGTCAGCATGGATATCTACTACAAATACCTCAATTGCGGTTCCGGCTTCCAATTTCAGCCGGCACTGCCTCTGGTGTGATGCCAAGTCCAGTCGGTTACAACCGGGTATATGTGCACTTGGAGAAGGGATTTGGCTTTCGCCAATGGTTCCAAGCTCTCAAGGAGGGGCGTAGTTTTGCTACGAACGGCCCCGTTCTGTTTTTTACTGTGAACAACCACGAACCTGGAGATACGATTTCAATCGGGCCGGGCACCACAGGAAGCACTAAGCATTTGACCATTCACGCCGAGGCACGCTCTGCCGGGCAACTGGACAGGTTGGAAGTGGTGTGGAAGGGCCACGTTGTCAAACGAATTCAGGCAGCGAACAATTCCTCGACTATAGATGCGGTGTTTGAATTTGATGCTAAGGAAAGCGGTTGGCTTATCGCCCGTACTTTTGAAAAGCCGGCGCCGACATTTCACTTTGCACAGACCAATCCAGTTTTTGTTCGAGTCGACGATGATCCGGGCGTGGTTTCGGAGGATGCACGGTTCTTCATCGACTGGATCGACCGGGAGACGAACTTCTTCGAAAACTCAACCGGCTTCCAAGACGAGGCTGACCGGAAGGCAATGCTCGCACTGGTTCGACAGGCGCGCTCACTGTATGAACGGCTGGCGACCAAAGCGCTCCCGAAGGGCCGGGGAAGTCGTGCCGATTCCTCTCAATAAACAATCGGTCAGCGACCGGAGGAAGCGTATGGAACGCGCTCGAGATCGGAGTTCGCGTGATCACAATGAAGGGTTGGGGCGTTGCCTGTGTATTGCTGGCCGGCGTCTTGAATGCCAGCTTCATGCTTCCGATGAAACGCATAAAAGCGTGGCCCTGGGAAAACGTCTGGTTGATCTATTCGATGGTAGGTATGGTGATCCTGCCGTGGACACTCGCGCTCTCAACCGTCCCTCGTTTGGGCGACGTGTATCGGAATACGGCGTGGTCAGTCTTGGTGAAAGTGGTCCTGTTTGGAATGGCCTGGGGAGGTGGTTCCACGCTCTTTGGAATTGGCGTAAGGCGGGTGGGGATGGCACTAGGCTACTCCCTCATCTTTGGCATTACGGCTTCATTCGGCTCCCTGTTTCCCCTCCTCTTCTTGCACCCTGAAAGCTTAATGTCCGGCCAAGGTTGGACATTGATGGGCGGTACGGCCCTGGTGATGGTAGGCCTAATTTTCTTGTGCATTGCCGGAAGGATGCGGGAGAGAGAGATGCGAGTTACCACTTCGGCGGTGGCGTTTTCGGGCTTCGCTATGGGATTGGTAATCTGCATTTTTTCCGGCCTCTTCTCATCCATGCTCAACTTCAGCTTCATCTTTGGCATAGACTTACAACATCTTGCGTCATCGTTTGGGTCAAGCCCCACCATGTCAGCTAATTCTATTTGGTGCCTCACGCTCAGTGCGGGCTTCATCGTAAACGCAATTTGCTGCGGACGCCTTTTAAGCAAGAACCATACCTGGCATCTGTTGTGGGAACCTGGCTTCGCCAGTTGTTGGATGAGCGCCCTTTTAATGGCATTTATCTGGTTTGGATGCATAGTCGCCTACGGAATCGGAGCCGCTTCCCTTGGAGTTCTTGGCGGAATTGTTGGCTGGCCGTTGCTAATGTCGATGACAGTTGTAGGGGCGAATGCTTGGGGGGTACTAACGGGCGAGTGGAAGGGTGCCAGACGTAGCTCACTCTCGTACTGGTGTGTGGGTCTTGCCAGTTTGCTGCTTGCGATCTACTTGATCTCACGCGGCGCGACGTAGTTCTCTAGTAAATCGATATCCTGACGATACTGACAGGTTCCTGAGTAGAAATTGACTCGCGCTTACGAACAGGCTTGGCCCCGCGATCTGGACACACAATCTGGGCCGACAAACGAGGGTTGCCGATTGCTGCGGTTCGCCGGCTTTGAGCATTCGCTAAGCGAAAACGATCCGTCCTCACGATGGGTTTCGTAGACCTTTGGGTGAGCGAATGTGTCAATACTAGAACAAGCAAGAACAGCCGAAGAGAAAATGCACAAGGCACAACGGGCTCTACTGGCCTTTGTTGCGCTTTCGCCAGTTGAGCCAGAGAATGTGGAGAACTATCGCGGGCTCGCGGAGGCACTGATAGAAGCTGCGCACGAGTACGTGCGCCTCGTTCTCGAACTAGATTCAGAAATGACCTACCCATCAACGGACAGCTAGGCCGTAATTCGCCAGAGCCTCACGTGCTTCCCTTCCAAATTCACTTTGCCGAGGCCTTTGGCATCAATGTGTGGGGCCGAAACGCGGGATTCTACGGGCTCGAACAACGTGTATCACGGCCTCCTGCGGAACCCGTACTAGGCATATCAGCTTTCATGGTTTTTCCAAAGTAGCCCCTCCCAAGGCGTGACTGTCAATTGACGTAATGTCTCTCAATAGCACTCATTATCAAGATGCGTTGAAAAGACCTCTTCAAGAATCATCTGTTTCCCGAAGCCTTCGAGGCCTGATTCGGAGCGACAGAATCAACAACTTACGGGCGGCTCTGCGGAGCGGTTATTGAACGCCAGTTGGCACCTCCGCGAGTCGCTGATCGGTCAAGCGATCTTAAACTGTCAAGCGATCTTAAACCAAGGTCTCCGCCGGATTTCCTGCTCGGTTTGGATGTCCCCTCCCATTCCACTTAGTGGAATCCTGGAACCTTATAAACACTGGAAAAAACGGGGATACGGCCTGCAATTCATTCATTAAAATGGAGTTAACTTATTAATGGATGACGTCTACATAACTCGTCCAGTTTGTGTAGCTTGGCACGGTTGCAGTATTTTGACTGCCATTGGAGGCGCCTTAGGCATCGGGCGGAGGTTCCTCTTCCGGCGGCACGGCGCCGAAGATGACTTCGATCTTCGCCACCTGGTCCTTGTCAGCCTTGCCCAGCAGGTCCTTCGACAGTCTGTGAACCGCCTCGAGGATGTGCAGCAGCTCGCCCGGCTTGATCGCGAGCTCCTCCTTCTCCTCGCCGGTGACCGGGTCCTTCAGCATGCGCACGGTTTCCAGCGTCTGGAAGCCGCGCAGCGCCTTCGTTTGCATAGTCTGCGCGATCTCTCTAGCGTGGTTTTATTCATTGCCAGGCGCGTCCGTATCGCCTGCTGCTGCCCGACGCGGCAGGAGTCGAGTTCCTCCTCCTGCACCTTCCCCTAGTGACGAGTGCTAGTGTTCCCATTAAAATTGACCCGTTTGATCTACCCCTCGCCAACAACCGGATCGTATAACTGCCAAAATCTGTCGGTGGCTTGACCGTCATTGTTGTTCCGCGAGAGCCACTGCGTCCACGGCGTCGGCGAGGGACAACCCTTGGTGCAGCGCCACGCTAGTCACCTCGCCAAAGTGGGCATCGCAAAAACTAAACTATCCTTCGTCGTCTTCAATTGACCCAGTGGCTGCGTTCCCACAGCGGTTCAGATCACATTTTTTCATCATTGCTCTTTTCTGAGTTCCTGCATTTGGCATGGAAGCCCTCCCGCGAGGAAGCGAGTACGGTCGTCATTTCATCTATCGCTGTGGTAGTTCGCATATCCACTCAGTATCCGGGTTGCCGTTCGCGCCGATGTAGATCGTGCCGGGTCGGTCGCACTTGTTGTGGCAGCAGTCGTGATGTGTCATTCTTAGTGTCCTTAGAAAACCGAGGCGGCCGTCAGTCCCAACCGTTTCGCCAGTTCTGGGTGGCGCTTCTGGAGTGCCCAGAAATTTTTCCGCGCCCGCCATTTTGGGCAGCCTTTCCCCACAAATGGATGCTGCGCAATCATCAGCCAACGCTGCATACGCTCGGCGATCAAGTGTTCACGAATTTCAGGTCTGGCGTTCATTCCTCTGCGAATCCTCCACGAAGGCGCGAGCGCCCCGGTTTTCAGGCAAGAGTGTGGGCACGGCCATTGATATGAAACAACTTAGTCTTTGCGACTCCCGGATCTTGCTTCCTTACTATTGGCTTTGAAAGTCCACGAAGATCTGGTGATTGTCGACGAATGCCCTGGAACGGCTTGTTAACCTCGAGAAACGAAGAGGGAGAAGGAGGTTAAAGGCTTAATCGGCTCACGCTCAGAGTCACTCGTCCCCGCACAGTTCGTTCACAAGCTTAACCAGCACATCGGCGTGGCATCCCTTGCGCGGTTCGCGGTGCCAGCAGCCGAGCCTCTTGCCTTTCAGGTCAGGCAGCTTCGCCATCAAGTCTGGCCTCGACCGCACGTAGTCCTCGTATTCGTCTGCGGCAGATGGTTGACGTTCCCCCAGATGCTCTCGGTGAAGTCGTGTCCGTACCGCCGGAAGGCGCGACCGATATAGATGTCGTATGGCGCGTCGTTCACATGGACCACGGTGGCGCCGCAGGGATTGTTGTGGCGCAAAGTGTAGGCGTCGGCCGGGGAAGCGCTGCACTTGCGGCAAAAGGGCGCCACCTACGTGCGCGTAGCCTTTGTCGCAAATGAAGGTGCTCTCCGCACACTCGGGACACAGCCGGCCGCCGACGTGCGTCTTGCCGTGAACGCAGACGGAGTTGTGCGTCATTAGCTGTTCTCCACGATGACGCCGATGGCATTGTTCCAGCATTCGGCGCGAACTTCGTCATCCATGTAGTAGCCGACGGCATCCTTGGCCATGGCGGCAATCTCTTCGTCCGTCTTCGCAATGCCACGGTCTGCGAGTTGTTCGGCAATCTCTTCGCGTGCCACGACTTCATGGCCGACTTCCTGGCCGCGAACGATGTTGCCGGTGCACTCATGCAGGTATGGCTTCCCGCTATTCCAACGGAATTCCCAGAGGATGGTCTGGATGCGAGTGAAGCGCCAAGTCTTGCTGATCGGTTCCCCGTTGTTGGTGACAATCGTCATGTCAAAGGTCATCGTGTAGTCTGCTTCCATAATTTTCTGTGCTTTCTGTTTGCGTTATGTGCGACGGATCAAGTCGCCACCTTGTTAATACGCATTCCTTGGGATTCCCCAATCATTACTAAGACAAATGTCGGCACTACTTTCCCCGGCACGCCAGTATTAGTAGGTATGGGCGGGGCATCGAGACGCACGGGACAGCGATTACTGGACGAGTGCCGAAAGCGGAACGGCACCACATACGTGATCCCGACCGACTTGTTCAAGCCGCATGATTGAGGAACGCCATGGCAACAGGCGAACAATTACGCGACAAACACTCTCGGCTCATGGAACTATAGGCAGTCGCCGTATTGCTCTGTCCAAGAGTGCTACAACACGCCGGTGATCAGCTTGCTCAACCGCTCTTGCTGGTGCGAAATTCACCGCAGGCCTTGCCGCATGTAGCCGTCTTCGGGGTCATGGGGAAGCGCCGCTAACCTATCCGCTAACCTTGCCTACTTACGCCGCCATGGCTGCCGTAGTGCATAAGTGCGGTTCACAGTGCGGTTGCCGACCTTCCCAGTTGTTAATACTCGTTTCTTGCTACAGTCACTCTTTTTTGATGAGTCGAGGGGAGACGCCTAGGCCTCCAGATTGCTTAGCGCTTGGACACGCTTCGGTTCACGCGGCGCTTTCTGCACATGGCCGCGAGATCTTTAGAGGCGACAGGAGGGCCTCTATGATTCAAAAACATCCTTATCCCCGGCCGGAGCGATGGAAACCGCCCTTCACTTTCCCGAAGACTCTGCGCGGAGCCTCCGCACCCATTTCGGGTCCAGCATGTTTGTGAAAAATGGAATCATTTCCCATCCTTTGCGAAATTGGACGTGATCTCCGCAGACATAGGTCATAACGACATCTTGCTCGTAGTGTTTGCAGACCAGGTCGACAATGATGTTTGCCTTTTCTTGGGTCTCTACTGTGAACAGGAACGGCCGCATGCCCTCGATCTGAAGTTTGTCTGGCCCTGGCATCGAGCCCCCTTCGGATCTGGGGATCATGGTGTAGCCGCCGTGCAGTAGCGCCACGTTCCGCAGTATTGCTTCGTCGTGGCCTCGCCCGAGTTTCCGCAGCCACTTGAAGTCGAACCAACGCCCGGTTGGGTTGCGGTGAGTCGGGATCTGGACACAGTAAACGTTCTGGGGCGGGTCCGGATCCGGCAGCGGAGGCAGCCCGCACTTCCCGCGCCATACGTTGAACCGTGCCACGAGTTCTTCGCGCTTGTCGGTCGGCCCCCACAACGTCCTGTTGAGGCCGTCCGTGACGCGCAGCTTGCCTTTGAAGGGGGTCGAACGAAATGGTCAGCCGTTCCGCTGTCATTGCTGCCCATCTCTTACGGGGCGAGGTCGACTGGCGGTCTCGTCCTTCCAGCACCAGGGAGGGCACGGCGCCGTCCACTCGTCGAAGTGCTCAGCGCAGAGCCACCACTTGTGACCGTCCCCACTGCCTGGATCCGTGAGCACGAAGTCCAATGCGGGCTTGCCACACGGCGTGCCGCCCGTCTGATCCCCCCACTCGCACTCGTGGCTCATGCCTGTTACCTCCCAGTTTAAACGTCATGCCGAACCTCCCTGCTCCCAGGCAGTGGCGCCAACCACCTGATTTGAGGTGACCCGAGTGACGATGGATCAGTGAAGGATGTGAAGGAGTGAGGGATTTTCGCATTGTAGGCTATATAGACGAACTAGAAACTCCCTCGTAAGAGGTTATCCCAATGCAATAAAGCTTCACGTGCTTCACTTTCCCTATAACAGTGAGTTTTTAGCCTTCACTGTTTTCGTCACAAGACGCTCTCGTCCTCGAACATCTCGGTTCCGATGCGCGTTTCGGCCAGCTTGACGCCTAGGTACACACGCCCTGTGTTCGTCGCCTTCTTCGCCCATCCGTGCTCCTTCATGCCGTCGGCGAACTTGCGCTCCGACACCTCCGCCTCATGGTTGCGCCGCGCCCAGTCTTTGTAGCGTTCGTACAGCGCACGCGCAGGCGTCTCGAAACCATTGCCGACCTCGCATTCGTCGGCGACGAACCGCATCAGCAGATCCTCTCGGCATGGTACTGCGCCGTGGCGTCCAGGACTTCCTTCGGCGGCATCAGGCCGTGGAGCCTCCACTGCTTCAGGCCCTCGACCATCCACCGGAGGATGCCGGGCGATTCGCGCCTGAGCTTGTCCGAAAGCTGCTTATCGTCGCGGTCCGCGAAGCTCACAGTGAACGGCACCAGCCGGATGCGACGCCATATGCCGTCGTCGGTGCCGCCGATGACCGGCTTGTGGTTCGTCGCGAGCCAGAGCTTGAACTGGGGCCTAAACTCGAAGTACTCCTTGAACTTGAAGCACGCCGCGATCGTCTCCCCGCCCGTTAGCTGCTTCACGAGCGACTCCGCGAGCTTGTGCTGCTGCTCGCCCTCGGTCGCGGACACGAACCTGGCGCCGCGCATCTTGGCGATGTCCGAAGATGGCCCTGTGCGGACATCTTTCTTGGCCACGAACGTGCCGAACTCGGCGGCCTGCGCGTAGTCGCCCATGACGTGGCGCACGACCTCAAGGAGGGTGGACTTGCCGTTCGCTCCTGCCCCGAGGCTCGTGACCCTGGCCACGCGTGCGAGCTCCGATCGGGCCTTGCCGAGTGCCTCTTCCAAGAGTTGGTGCTGCGTCACATCCTGAACCGCGGCGATGTACACCAGTTGACCATCCTGATCTCGGGTCGCGTGAGCGACCGTGTTCACGTACTTGACCGAGTGGTCGGGCATCTGCAGCCGGTGCTCGCACTCAATGTCGCTGCCGTCGCCCCGCGCCCGGTCGAGCATTTCGTACAACAACTGGATGTCTTTCGGGTGCGCTCGAGAACAGACCAGCTCGACCGTCAAGGGAACGGCCGGGTCATGCTCAAAAATGCGATATACCTCCTCTGACCACGTAATTTCGTCTGTCGCCACACGCCAGGAAAAGCTACCGGTTGAACTGAGATGCTGGCCTTATGCGAGAAATGCTTCACGGCGCTTCAGCGCGGCGTCACTCTGTGCGCGTTCGACGGCGATGCTCGCTATGTGCATGATTTGGTCGATAAGGGGACGAAGCTGCCGCTGTCAAGTTTGTGGACATCACTGGGAGCTACCTGATCCGTTGAACCCCGAAAAGCAGATTCACACTTGTGTACTTCAGAATGGCACGATTCTGTTTTGGGACGAATCCCGGGGCTCTGTGTCGACGGCAAAACCGGCGAAACCTATCCACCGGGCACCGGGTAACGACGCTTGGATCCGGAGGGCGTGCAAGGCGCGGCCGAAACACCGGGAGCTCACTTGCAGTGAGGAAATCCCAACTCGAATCTCAGAGGAGAGGATTTGAATCCTGGTGCCAATTGCTTTTGTCAACCAAAATGAGCACGGATATCTTATTCCATATAAAAAACTTCTTCCATCATGGCGAATCGTTCGTGTGAGCCAAGATCAGACACGGGCTCAAAATAGTTTGTCATTTCCGCTTGCCAACGCTGGTTTACAGGATCCTTTGCAAGCGCATCCCAAGCAGCATCGAAGTCTCTGACCCGCATGACCAGAAAGAGGTCTTGACCGCGGCGAAAAATCGAGTAATCCGAAATACCGACTTCCTTCAGCTTCGCTAATAGCTCGGGCCAAACTGCGGTATGAGCTTTTTCGTATTCTTCGGTGGCGCCAGCTTTGATTCGCAAACGAAACGCTACTCGTGGCATGAAACCCCTCCCTCAAACAAACTCCACCCGTACGCCAAGACGGGATTAACGTCCAAGAGCCGGCTGCTGCCCGACGTGGGGCAGATTCCAAGCATCGCTTATGAGATTAGATATCAGACAAGCATATGGCCTGCTTGACAGTCTGTCAGCTTGCGAACTAATATTTTACAGGGCATAGCTTCGGCAAACCGGCAGCGTTCGTTTGAATTAATGTCAAGAAATGATATTTGGAAACATTCACCGTGAGTCGGCGGGTCGTCAAGTGTAGACCTCATTGTAGCGTTTTCATGGGTTCTGCGCCCCATCCGTTCCAGAGTCGTTGTGCGAAATCCGACAAACTCGGCCCCGCTTAGAGACTTCGGGTTGTGATGGCCGATCTTTGCAGCCATCAATAGCTTTGCGGCTGCGCTACGCCGAGATAGAGTGCACTCTGGATGGCGGAGAAAGTATGAGACTGAAAGATAAAGTAGCGATAATTACCGGCGCCGGCTCCGGAATCGGCCAGGCAACGGCTCTGCTGTTCGCTGAGGAAGGAGCGAAAGTCGTCATTGCGGACGTTGACACCGCCGCAGGGCAAAAAACCGCGTCGGATATCAAACAAAAAAAAGGCGAGTCGCATTTCTTGCACGCCGATATTTCCCAGGAGGAACAGGCCAGGGAGATTGCTGATGAAACCGTAAGAGTATTTGGAAAAGTGGACATTCTGGTGAACAACGCGGCCGTATTTGTGCTGAAGGGCATCGATGCTTCAGTGGAAGAATGGCAACGCTCATTACGTGTCAATGTGATTGGTACTTCATTGGTCACCAAACACGCCATCCGGCCCATGATGAAAGGCGGAAGTGGAAGCATCGTCAACTTGGCGTCAATCTCAAGTTGGGTGGCGCAGGCGAACCTGGTAACGTACAGCGCCACCAAGGGAGCCCTCCTGCAAATGACGCGCAACATGGCCATGGATTTTGCGCCGCACAACATTCGTGTCAATTGCGTTTGTCCCGGCAGCATCATAACGTCCGCGACATATCAGTACATGGAAAAGACCGGGATGACGCTCGAGCAGGTTAATGCCGTGGAAGGAGCAAAAACGTTCCTGAAGCGTATGGGAGCGGTGCGCGAAGTCGCTTGCGCCATTCTATTCCTGGCCTCGGATGAGGCTTCGTACATCACCGGAACACATTTGATTGTTGATGGCGGCTACACAGCAATGTAATCGTGTTCGAAACCTGGAGGCATAATACCGCGTGAAAACGGCACAAACCACTTCCCCAAACGACAGGCGGTTTCTGATCACAGGAGCCAAAGGGTTTATTGGCGCGTGGGTGGTTAAGAATCTCGTAGAACGCGGCGATCACCCCTGGGTTTTCGACATTGATCGCGAGTCCCACCGCTTGCGGAGCTTATTATCCGACGACCAGTTGGCGAGTGTGTCATTCCTGGTGGGTGACATCGCTCATTTTGAAGATCTCGACAAGGCCGTGGCGGAGCATGGTATTACCCATGTGATTCACCTTGCAGCATTTCAAGTGCCGGCCTGCGCCGCTAATCCGCCGCTGGGAGCGCAAACCAACGTTATCGGCACATTGAACGTCTTTGAAGTGGCGCGGCGGCGGCGGGACTTGGTGAAGCATATTGCCTACGCCAGCTCCGCTGCGGTCTTTGGTCCCGAGGAGTTCTATGGGGCGTTGAAGGTGCCCGAGGGAGCGCCGCTTGAGCCATCGACACATTATGGTGTCTTCAAACAATGTAACGAAGGCAACGCTCGCGTCTACTTCGAAAATGACGGCATATCAAGCTCGGGACTGCGCCCCTGGGCCGTTTACGGCGTTGGACGCGACGTGGGATTGACCTCAGACCCTACCAAGGCGATCAAAGCGGCGGTCGTTGGCCGCGATTACAAAATCCGTTTCACGGGAGGACTCGACTTACAGTATGTGGACGACACCGCCAAGATTTTCTTGCGCTGCGCCGATTCGGAGCTTCGCGGAGCACGCATTTACACACTTCGTGGCACGGTCACGCAAATGCCGGACTTCGTGGCTGCCCTCGAGCAGGACAATCCACGCGCACGTGGCCGGATCTCAGCTGCCGGCCGGTCACTCCCCATCGCATACGACCTCGACAACAGCGCGTTGCTTCGAGATTTTCCCGACGTGCCCAACACTCCACTTGCTCAAGGAATTCGGGAGACGCGCCAGCTCCTTGAGCAGCTGCATGATGCTGGAAAGCTCACGATCGATGATCTGAATGTCTAAGTGCAGGTTTGCGAGATTAATTTCAGGGCCTCGCCTGCGGGTCTTCCCTTGTCAGTGTGCCGGTTGAGCTTCCAGGCGAAAATAGTCCAGCGATTGATTCAAACGTCGGAGCGTCTCTTCTTTCAGAGCGGGGCTGTCAACGATCATGGTCGTGGGGCCGGCGCCGACCTCAGACTTGCCACTCTTGACCTCCTCGATCAAGCTTTGAATGCGGCGAGCAAGATAGTCGGCGTCAGGGCGAGAAACCGGTATTGGAGACTCACCCTTCCAGAAATAGATCGGCGAAGTATGGGCAAGGCCGGTGCTCTCTCCTTGCTTCCCAACCCAGCGCGCTACGACCCATGAACTGTCTTTAAGCACGAGACGCGCGCTGCCACGATAAGTAAAGCCCTTCCTGTCCGGCCTCATCCTGATTGACTGAACAGTACCATTCACCACAATCTCGGCGTGGTCAATAGGAATTGCCGACAACATCGTCAAATCGATCTTGACAGTGAGAGGAAAATGCTCCGATTTATAATCCTGGCCGGGCTCAAGACCATTGGCTTTGAGAAGGACCATCGGCCCTGTGGTAACGAAAGACCGACCCTTTTTAAGCGCTGCGAACCAGCTGTCGACGTCGAACTTCCCCTCGACGTGTGCGTAGATTCTGGCCCATCCCATGGGAACCGGGTGCACTCCGTATGCGCTGCCCGCTGAGAGTTTGAGAGGGAAACCGGTATTGAGTAAGGCGTAATAGAGATCAAAACCAGCATTCGCGAATCCCGCGCAAGTTTCAGGATAGTGATGAGCCAAGAGGCCCGGCCAACTACCCCACGGGCCGAGATAGCAACCGGATCGCCAGAAGTGATTATTAGCTACGCCCACGAAGTCGCCGGCTGATGCCGCTACAATCGCAGGCAACTCAAGAGACGTGGCTTTTTCAGAATTAACAATCGCTCCACGCTGACGCGCCTTCTCGGCTGTCGCGGCCATCGGATAATCCAAAGCTAGGGGAGCGCGGCCTAACCGTGAGATAAGCAACGCCGAGGAGTAGGTTTCGAGTTCCTCATTGATCACCGTGAAGAAGGAATCCGGACCGACTTGAATGACTCCGTTCTGGTCCGCCTTTTCAAGAAAACTTGACAGATTTGTATCTCGTTTTTCAGCGGTATCGATGTGCCAGACTGTTATGGGGAGCGCAATATTCAGGTCCTCAGCCTGCATGAGAGTGGCCACATCCGGCAGGAGAGCATGAACGTGCATATCTCCTGAAAACCAACCCAGGCGGGCCATTTGGATCCATCTCTTTAAGTGAAAGGTCCTCTCAACTCTTCCAGAAGCCGGTATGTCGAGACTCTCGATGATGGGGAGATACTCTTTTCCTTTTTCGATTGTCAGGGAATAAATTCCACCAGGTATTTCGTAGTTGAGAACTCCATGAACGGGAACGCTGTGATGCTCCCGCGCTCCACTGTGGCTTTCGAGCTTTTTGTACTGGATGGATTGTGGATCAAAAAATGTATTGTCTTTTGAGTCCGTCAGATAGGCGCGCGCCGGACATGGGGCGCCTGTCTCGTCCAGGATGGTGATGGAAAGAGTTGTCGCCCACGCTGCCGACGCTGCCAGGACGCTCACCATGGCAGCCAATCGGATAATGTACGTTGAGCAACTGGCTCCAGCTCTAGTGTGTGTACGGCTGACGCCCGCCCCGGCAGTTTTAGTCATGAAGTTCTTCCTTCCCTAAAGAACGCAACTTACCCTTCAGTTCAGCTTTTAACCTGTCCGCAGCAAGCGGGTCATAGAGCGGGAGTAAGATGTCAGCCTCTGCCTTGATGCGCTTGTAGGCCTGCATACACTCTTCCAAACTTTCCATGATGCCGAGGGGTTGCATTTCCTCAACATTGCGGTATTTGAAGAAGCAATCGGAAGCGACCAATTGCCCCGCTGATGTCCCGACGGTATACGCCATCGAAGAACGATGATGGGCTCCTGTCCAAAGAGCCTTGAGACCCGGCAGGATTTCATCCTCATCCTCAAGCAAACGCAATTTGTCCGGAGCTCGGATCTCCAGGTAGTGGAGGGAATCATCAGGGATACACAGCCTTCTGGGGATGTGCATCTCGTACTTGGGGGCATGGAAGTCCTCGATCCATCCTCGCTTGGAAATGCAAATCCGGGCGTTCGAAAAAAGCTGTATATTTCCCGTGGCGTAGGCCTGCAGCGGCGTGATTAGTACATAGTCTACGTCCTGTGGACGAATGCCAATTTCAGCCAATGCTTGCTGGGGCCGCTCCTTTTCCTGCCTGACCATCTGGGCCCGTGGATCGATTGTCTTTTTCCAGACTTCATTCATGTCCGTCAAATCCTGGGGAGGGCCAGTGTTGATGATTGCGGTTTTCCCGCCGCCGCGGATGACCACCATCCAGAAGTACAAAGTCTCCCAGGTGTTCCAACCGCTCATCCAGTACACCTCGGGACCTGGCACTTCGCATTGCCCCATCTTCAGGATTTGAACTTCGTATTTCACTAAGACCCTTTCGTCGATGTTCCCGATGTTTTTGGTGCGTTATCTTTCCTCAGACGTTCGCTTTTAACTATTAGTGACGTGCAGGTCATCGGCTAGGGTGACCACCAGGTTCACCAGTTCCTCGATTAGTTGCGTGTACAGTTCACCCAGGTGCAATGTGGGCTCTCGCATTCGAGCCTGCGGAATTACTCCGCGCCTCATGAGTACGCGCTTTTCCATCTGGACGAATAACTCAATGTGATCGAGGGCAAAAACTAAAAAGGGCACAATCCGGTAGAACAATGTCTTGGCCTCATCCACGCTGCCCTGGTTGTACAACCTCAACACTTGCGTATAAACGTCAACCAGGGCGAGCCCCGGCATGATTCCCGATGCGCCATGGGCCAAACCGTCAAAAAGGCGGAGACCTCCCCAGCCGTACAGAACCTTTACCTTCCCATTCGACTGCCTGACAATTTCCTGACACCGCTCGCCGGGCAAAACGTTTTCCAGTTTGGCGAACTGAAGGTTTGGACAGCGTTCCGCCAACTCCACAAAAAAACGCACCGGTAGACCGCCGCCTTGAAAATCTGCGTCCTGAAGCATCACCGGAATTTGCACACTACGACAGACGGCTTCAAAGAAGACCATTAATTCTGATGCGCCCAAAGCAACTGCGCGGGGAGCAACGATCATGACTCCATCTGCTCCAAGAGACTGTGCATTCACGGAAAATTCCACGGATGAGCGAGTTGACGGAAATCCTGTGTTCGCCCACACTGGAACACGGTGCCGGCAGTGCCCAATAACAAGCTCAGTAACATGGAGCCGTTCCTGCTCAGAGAGTTTGTAGTATTCGCTGCCGAAGGCGGGGATGCAGAGGGCGGTTGCTCCCTTCTCGATACCGAAATCCACCTCATTTCGGAGCGACTCTTCATCGATGCTCTCGTCCTCGCGGAAAGGTGTCACCAAAACCGGAATAACTAGCCGTGCGCTCAAGCGACCTCCGAAAAAGGCGATTCCGCTCCGACTGGAGTCATCTGGATTTGCCAGAATCGATTAACACACTGACGTATTGCTTATAAGTCGACCGATCAGGAGTTTTCAGCCAGTCCTTGATCGCTTGCACCAGTCATCCGCAATTTGGCGAAGTGAAGACTCCATGGTTGCGGAGGCCGTTCACTCTATAATCTCGAACTGCTTCAACGATTCCTCGTCCATGTCAATTCCTAAGCCGGGGCGATTTTCGTCTAACTCAATATAACCTTCATGAGGAGTGGGCTCTCCTTTGAAGATGTACCAAAACAGCTCGTTCCCCAACTCAACATCAACGGGAGGAAAATACTCCGCCATCGGGGAGTTGTAGCTTGCCATCACTAGATGGTAATTGTGCAATTGACCGGCATGGGGAATCACGGGTACGGAGTATGCTTCCGCCAAAGCCGCAATCTTCCGAGCCGCCGTGATTCCACCGACCCGGCTAGTGTCAAACTGGATATAGTCGACTGCCTGTGAGTCGAGCAACTGGCGAAATCCGTGGAGGGTAAACTCGTGCTCACCGCCCGCAATCGGGATGCGACGCATCGCTCTCAGGGCGGCATAACCTGCAATGTCATCCGGGATGACAGGCTCTTCGAGCCAGCGCAGGTTGTAACGTTCGAGCAGTGGGATCATCCGTAATGCGTAATCCAGGGTCCAACCCATGTAGGCATCCGCCATCAGGTCTATGTCCCACCCTATGATCTCCCGGACAGTGCGGACCAGTTCCACATTGCGCTGCATTCCAGCAGCGCCATCCACTGGCCCCCAACCAAATCGAAGCTTCATGGCGCGGAACCCTTGGTCCTTATATGCTTGTGCCTCCTCGGCCAGTTGCTCCAGGGGTTGGCTATAAAGCCTGCTGGCATAGACAGGAATTTTGGATTTGGTCTTGCCGCCCAGTAGCCGGAAAAGAGGCTGCCCCAATGCCTTTCCAATCAGATCCCAGATGGCAACATCCACCGCGCTGATCGCTACCATCACAATTCCCTTACGCCCGAACGCGATTGTCTTGCGGTACATGGATTGCCACAAATATTCCGTATCGAAGGGATTGGCCCCGATTAGAAGTGGCGTCAGATACAAATCGATCACCTGCTTACTGATGCGCGGTGCTAATGCCGCCTCCCCTACTCCAACGAGACCAGTGTCAGTGCGAACTTCAACGATCAGCCAGCTATGGAATAAGAAAGAGCTCATGCCATCGATCGGAAGATCCAATAAATCCATGGGATTTGTACACTGATGTGGCTGCAGGGGTCGTGTCGGTCCTCGCCACTCGACCACACGAGTGCGGACTTCGGTGATCTTCATTCCGTCCTTCCCCAAGCGTATCGGTCCAGTTCACCCGAAAACTGAACGAGATCAGCGGATTCGCGCCGACTTCGACCGTATGTTGTGCACCCTAGACACAGCTGCGCAATAACCCTGCTACACTTCGACGACCGCGGCCCTGGAAGCCTTGACCAGAAGCGCGTACCCTCGCGAGAAGGTCAGAAGATGACTGCGCATCGCGGTGCGCGCCTGCTGTGCATTGCGGTGTCGGATAGCCTCAAAAATCTTTCGGTGCCCCTTGAGCCCGGTGGCAGCCGAGTCAGGAAGTTGCAGACTCCGGGAAATGTAATCGGACAGAAGAGTACGAATCGTACGCAAAAGTTGAGACAGGACATTGTTCTGTGAGGCGCGCGCGATGGTGAAATGAAACTCCATGTCCAACTGCAGAAAATCTCCCTCAGCACTTTTTACGTAGCGCTCCATTGCACTGAGCAGGTCGGCAAGGCGGTTCAAGTCGTCCTCGGTTGCCAGTTGCGAACTCAGCGCCGCCAACTCCGATTCAATCAAAGTTCGGGCCTCGGCGAGTTCGCTCACTTCACGCTCAGTATTCAACAGGCCGCGGTGGAGCACTCTGTCGAGAAACGCGGACGGTCCTTCGGTCACAAAAGAGCCATCTCCCGCTCGCATCTTCACTAAACCGATAAACGAAAGCGACCGTAGGGCCTCCCGTACCGTCGATCGGCCCACCTGGTACGACTGGCAGAGTTCGGCCTCGGAAGGAAGTTTTTCACCTGACACCAGTTGCCCTGATGTGATCATTTCAACAATCCGAAACGCCACCTGTTCGCTCAGCGGAACGCGGGACACGGGTTGAACAAGATTCCTCATAAACATTAGCTCCCTCTTCGTGCATGCTAAGGCTACCCCAAAACGAAGAGAGTTGGTTTTCCTTATACATACTCACTACTCGGCAGTCAAGCATTTATAATGCTTGTCAGACATGTAAAAAGTAAGCCGCGTTCCGGCAGCATTAGTTGATCGATCTTACTTCTGCATGTAACTTGCCCCTGATAGACTGGCTCAAACATAGAAAAATAAAGGCAAGCCAGTCTTTACCAAACGCTATGAAATCCGGTGTTCGTAATACGGCGTGATACGAACGGTTCCCAGCTGTGAGGTGAATTTGTAACGTTCAATGTGCCGTAACTCTAGTTCGTTCACGCCCGAGCGTAACGCCGGCTGCATATCAAACTTGAACGGATTGACGAAGCACGAGCCTAAACTCGTTCCGTTTAGCTTGACCTCGATGACTTGAGTCATATCTTCGATTGCTAAGTCGGCAAACAGCGCCTCGGAGGCAGTCCATTCAAAATTTCGCTTGTAAATCGCTCCGTTCGGTTCGCTGGGAGTTCTCGTCCAGCCCTCCGTAAGGGCGAGCGGCGAAAGCTTGCCAGACGGCGTTGACCACTGCTTCTCTTCTTTGCTGCCCTTACCGCGCACGACAGCGTAATGAACAAGTCCCGGAGTGTAGGTTCGAAGTTTGATGGTGCCGTCTTCCGTCCGTTCCAGTCCATCCGCATCTGTCTCAGTTATGTAAGTTTCAGGCTGAGCCGACGGGTTAACGACAATGAACAAAGACTCGTAGCGATTAAGACTGATTTCGACCGAGACTCCGTCATCGGTTGGAACATAATAAGGTGATTGACGAATCGATCCATCGACGGGATTCCAGAGTTCGGGTATCCCGCGTGCCCCACGCAGTCTCACGCGTGTGCGTACTGTTTCTCCCTCATTGTTGAAAAAGTACAGATCTCTTCCCGAAAGACGACGGTGATAAAACTGCAGCATCGTCAGATTGGGATCGATCCAGACATCATGAACATTTAACGAATAGATGTGGTGCGCAAGATCTTTGTATCCCATCAAGTGGGCATGACCGGGCCCGCTCGCGTCGGTTCCCCATAGCCTCTGCGCCAGACTCTTGACTTCGGCGTCGCCGCGATTATCCGTAGAGCGAGTAGGCGTCGAAGGAACGAGCTTCACCACCGCGAACTGCGGATCGTCCGAGGCTATCCGTAAGCTGGGCCCGAGGAGAAACACACTTCCCCCAGCTTCATAGAACTGGACAATACGGCGCAGGACCTTCACCGGAATGGCATCCACGCCGGGCAGAACCAGAAACTCGTACTTCTCTCGCCCTAAGTGAATGTGACCATCGCTAGGCCGGCAGCGCGCCGGATCGGAGAATACATCATAAGAGACCAGATCATAATCAAGGTGCGCCTGGCTCAACGCTTGACACGACTTCCACACCTCCTCAACCGCTCCTACCCAAGCGGATTCGGCAGTATCCAAGACCAAAGCCTGCGCGACGTGTTGGCCACCGCGAATCATCATGGTTTCGCGATTTACGATGGTCTGATATGCGGGGAAGTAGCTCGTAAACGGGTTATCCTTGTGCAGCCAGAACTCGGGCTGCACTTCCCAATCGGGAGGATTCTTCGTATCGAAACCACACGGCACGATATGGTTCAATCCGCGGCAAGTGGTCCAATCGATCATTGCCTTCATCTCGGTCAGGCCGGTGCGCCACCCGGTCGCGGCAAAATGCTCGACCATCGCTTGATCGAGGGGCACTTCCTTATAATGACTGATTGAGCTGGCCATTTTGGATTGGCGCCAGTAGACATCCATGTCGGGCGTGAACCACTGATCAAAGATGTGATCGAAGCCTCCCATGCTGAGAGCTTCCAGGGTACGGAAATTGCTTCCGGTACCTGGGCCAAGTTGATAGGGGAAGTCCTCGCGAACGTGTCCATTGGTCTGAATGCCATGCGCCTCCGCGAATTGAGTTTGCTTGCCGATGAACAAGCGCGCGTACTCGGAACTCACAAAATCCATGTAATCGCGTCGCACTCGATTGGTGGTCGCGCCGTGCTCTATCCAGAGGAGCGGTAGCACCGGTTTTAACGAGTAGCCAAAACGCTTTTCAAAGCGGGAGAGCAAGTCTGGCGTCCAGGGAAAGCCTGCGCCTGCCTGACCCGGCATCAATCCGCTGGAATAGAATCCCGGCTCGTCGATGTAAAATCCCTTCCACGTGCGCCCGAGGTTTTCGTAGCCGATTGCGCGGCACGTGCCTTCAAGCACCAGACTGACATACAGATCCATGGCCTCTTCACTAAGCGGGTCTACATATCCCCGAACCTCGCCATGAAGCAGGTCAGGGTATCCTTTTGGATCGTCGATGCCGGGCTGCCAGGCCCCGTGAACGAAAATTTCCCAATCCCCTCCCGGCATCTGCCATGTCAAATGGTTGTCTGAGACAAGGTCAGACAGATCTTTGAAGGAATCGTGCGGCCCGATTGCGGACACGGTCGCCAGTTGCTGCGACGGAAGCACTTCGTGGATATCGATTGATACCGTGCCGGGCCCGTGACAAACGCGCCGGTAGGGCATCGTGACTTCCCATTTTCCAAATCTGCGGTTCTTCGCGACCACGGCTCCGCCGGCATATCCACAGGGATAGTTCTTATCGTCTTGTTCCCAGACCGTCAGCCCGAACTTACGCGCTTCATCTACGATCACTCGCCAGCAGCGCCAGTTGTCCTCTTGAAGAAATCCACGAAAGTCGTATGGGTGCAAGGTGACTCCTTGAAAACCAAAACGGTGGATCACCTGCATGAATTCCCGAAGTTCGGCAGCCGACTCGGTTCCGTGGACAATCAAGAAAGGACAGGAACTGCGCGTCGGATTCGTTCCTCTGAAAGCAGCGGCGAGTGAGTCCCAATCCATCTCGGTTGTCGGAGTTGCACTGAGTGCATTCGAAGGCTCAGTCTCGCCTCCGGACCCGACGGCCGCCACGCTGAACGTGTAACCGGTTCCATTCTCCAGCCCTTGAAGGGAATATTCAGTCACTTGAACATCATCGATCGTGCTGAGAGTCCCGTGAAGAAGACCGTAACGAACCTTGTAGGAAAGCGCGCCCTTTACTGGCGTAAATGACAGCACTACTCCCGTATGTTCAGCCCGAACCGAATTTAGAACAGGCGGTCCCCACTCCCGCGGCGGCAACGGAACAGGAGACGAAATCGCTTGCCACAGTGGCAGTCGAAGCAGCGGAGCGATTCCAGCTATGGATAAGAATGACCGGCGATTCACAGCCCTATTTTCCCAGTTCAGTTCGTATACTTGTCAGACAAGCATCTTTTCTGCTTGACAGTTTAACAGCCGTAAATTATATTCCGTGCTCGTTGCTCTGTCAAGGTTGTAGCCATTATGGAGCTTTTTCCGGAAAAGAGGACCACACACGTGAATGGGAAACGAATCCGGAGGGGCATCGCAGCCGCCTATTGTTTACTGACGCTTGTATTGGGTTCGACACAACTCGCCTTCGCTCAGGCCGGCTCTGGAACAATTACTGGTACGGTTTCTGATCAATCCGGTGCCGTGCTTCCAAAGATCCAGGTTGTTATCAGGAGTCTGGAGCGCGGAGTCGAGTACAAGACTCAAACAACCAGTAGCGGCGTGTACGACGTCGGTTTCCTGCCTCCCGGACAATATTCAGCGACGGTCGAAGCGCAGGGATTCAAGAAGATGGTTAATACAGGACTTCCTCTAGAAGTCGGCCAGACCATGCGAGTCGACTTCCCACTGGCAGTGGGTGCGATGAGCCAAGAGGTGCAGGTGCAAGGTAACATAACCGAGCTGCTAAAGTCCGAGACCTCGGAGGTAGGCCAAGTGATCGAGCAGCAGCAAGTGCAGGACTTGCCTCTGAATGGGCGTAGCTTTACAGATTTGATTACCTTGAATGCCGGCGTGGAAACTGGCCCGCAGGGCGCAGCTAACTCCGGCTATAACTTCAATGGTGGCCGAACCGACACGAACATGTTTTTGGTTGAAGGCGTCGATAACATCAACATACGCGGAAACCTGTTGCTGAGCCCTTCAATTGACGCCATTCAAGAATTTCAAATTCAGACTGGTAACTTTTCAGCCGAATATGGCCGGACCGCTGGCGGGGTTGTGGAAGTGCAACTTCGGTCTGGTACGAACAAATTGCACGGAACAGTATTCGAGTTCCTACGCAACGACAAGCTGGACGCCAACGGCTACTTCAATAACCAGGTTCCACCGTTGCCGGGGCAGACGCAACCACCTAAACAACCCCTGAAGCAGAACCAGTTTGGATTCTCGCTGGGCGGTCCAATCAAGAAGGACAAGCTATTCTTTTTCGGCGACTATCAGGGCACCCGCCAACGGCAAGGGACTTCGGCGCTTTTCAGCGTGCCGACCGCTGATGAACGTCAAGGCAATTTCGCTGAGGTGCTCCCGGCCGGACAGCCGATCTACCAGAACGCAGTGGTGGCACTTTTCGGTCTTCCGCCACAAGTGTATCCGGGGTGCAATCCGGCCAATTTTACTCCCCAAACGTGCCAGGTGATTCCAGCAACTGGGACCGATGGGATTGACAAGGCGGCCGCAAACGTATCTGCACTGTACCCGCTGCCCAACACCGCGGGTCTCCTTGTGCCAGGAGTGGGTTACTTCGACAATTACGCTGCCGTTGGTTCTGGCTCGACCAATGTGGACAGCTTTGACGTCAAAATGGATTACCATCCGCGCGATCCAGATTCCTTTTCATTCCGATACTCATTTGCCAACTCGAAACTTTTGGTTCCGGCAGCCTGGGATGGTGGGCTTTTTGGCCCCTGTATCAATTGCGGCGTAGAGCTTAACGTTGAGGCGGGTGGCCAGGGCGGGCGGAATCAAAACGTCGGCGCGACCTATGTTCACACTTTCAGCCCGGTTACAGTCAATGAATTCCGTGCCGGTCTCAATCGGGCCTTCACCTACTTTAATACGTCGGACAATGGGCAAAACCTGGCCGACCAACTGGGAATTCCCAATGTCAACGTCAGCTCCGCGACCACCGGCTTGCCTTGGCTCTACATGACTTCAGGCCCGGATTGGACGGGGACTTCCCCTTTCGAGCCTTGGCGAAATGGCTATACAGCCTATCAGCTCGCCGACAAACTCTCGCATTTGCAGGGAAAGCACAGCATCAAAATAGGGGTCGATCTGCGGCGGCGGCTAAACAATGGTGTGGGGAACGGTGGCGGAAATTTTTTCAATAAAGGTGAGTACGCTTTCGTGCCCCTCTTCACCGGCGTCGGCTATGGCGATTTCCTCACCGGGCGCCCGGCCGTAATTGCTCAGGATATCAGCCCCGGGACAACCGGCTACCGCGGTATCGAATACGGCTTTTACGCTCAGGACGACATCAAAGTGATGCCACGATTCACCTTGAACCTGGGTATTCGCTATGACATATTCCCGGGTTTCGTGGAAGTACATAACCGGATCGCGAACCTCGATCCTGCCGCGGGAATTGCACGATTGGCCGGTCAGAACGGAGTGCCGCGCCAATTCCTTCCGACCGACTACCACAACTTTGCTCCGCGGCTAGGTTTTGCCTGGTCGCCCTTTGCCGACTTGAAAACGGTTATCCGCGGCGGGTACGGAATCTCCTACTTCAACCCGAATGAAAGTATCATGGATTCCGGGTTGAACCCTCCGTTCACTGAGACGTTTAGTGTGCCGCTCAACGTGTGTACGAGTTCGGGTTGTTCATTCTTGGACGCACAATACTTTCTGAGTGGCGGCCTGCCCATCCAGCTTCGTACCACACCAGCGAATTTCAACCCGAAAGACCCCTCCGGCAGTTGGTATCAGAATGATATACACAACAAACTCACTCCATATACGCAGTCGTTCAGCTTCGGGGTCCAACGGGCTCTGGGATGGGACACGGTTCTGGATGTTTCCTATGTTGGCGCAAAAGGCTCGAGGTTGCCCGGCCAGAACTCAGGCGACCCGACTCCACCTGGCAATCCGAGCACTGAAGCCCAGCGGGCAATCTATTTCGCGACCGTTCCCAACGTGAGCAGCATAAGCTTAGAGCAGGATATTTACAGTTCGAACTACAACTCATTACAGGTAAAAGCGACAAAACGGTTCTCGCATGGCCTGCAATTCCTGGCAAGTTACACTTACAGTACGTCGATCGATGATCAGAGCGGCGACCCTATCACGGGCGGTGGCAACTCGAATCCATCGGGGAGTCCGCAGGACCCGTTCAACATCGAGGGCGATCGCGCTCCCTCCTCGTTCAACCAGACCCATCGCCTTACGTTCGCCTTCAACTACAACCTTCCATTTGGGCGTGGCCAGAGTTTCGGCAGCGACTGGCATCCGGTGGTAGACGCCATTCTGGGCGGTTGGCAAACCAATGGCATCCTTACGCTTGCCACGGGGCTTCCGTTCTCCGTCTTTGCCACCTCAGGAGTGCAATGCGGGTGCACCTCAAACGACATGCGGGCGGATCTAATTGGAGACCCGCATCTGTCCCACCCTGGTGTAGACGGGTGGTTCAACAAGGCCGCTTTTAAGGATCCGCAGAGTTATTCGGTGAGTCCGTCGGGAGTTATAACCCTTGGACAGTACGGCGATTCGGAGCGAGACCTCATTGTCGGCCCCGGCTATAAAAATCTCGACTTCTCTTTATTCAAGAAGTTCAAGATCAAGGAGAGGGCAGAGCTCCAGTTCCGAGGGGAGTTTTTCAACATCTTTAATAACGTCAACTTTCTCAATCCCACGAGTTCGAACGACGCGACTTGGAATACGGGTGGTCTGATTACACTGGCACACGCTGCCCGTATCGGCCAAGTGGCACTCAAGATCGTGTTCTAGCTTGACGTGCGTTCGCAGAAAGACGCCCTTCTAAATTAGGGAGACGGTGCTGAACCGGACGTTCTTGATGTTGATCGCGGCATTGGCGGTGAACTTCGCAGTCGCTGGTTCTTAACCTGGAGGCGAGGGTTTCAATCGATCCGACTGCTCAAATGCGAATTTGGAAAGGAGAATTCAGTTGCTGAAAAAGCGATCAGCGCCGACCATCGGAGTTTTGGCGTTCGTCACTCTCGTGTTAGTGCAAAGGCTCTGCTCGGCGAGCGCACCGCAAATACCGACCGCAAAGCACACAATACAGCTGGGACCTCTCTACGAAGTAAGTCTCGAATACTTCCCGAACCACAGTCTGAAAGAACTCACCGAGGCCATGCCGCGTCTCGAGGAGCTTGGAATCAAGACTATCTATCTGCTGCCGATTTTTGAGTGCCAGGGCGGAGCTCTATACGAAATAAGTGACTATTACAAGATCAATCCACGATACGGCAATGCCGCGGACCTCAAAGAGATGGTCTCTACCGCACACCGGCACGACATAAGCATATTGCTGGATTTTGTGACCTCAATCGTTCCTGAGCAGAGCTACGTCTTTACCAAACATCCGGAATGGCTCGTGCACGACGCTAAGGGGGAAATGCAGAGGTACTTCCCCGTCCCCGAGTTCGGCTGGGCGCCGGACTGCACCAATCCGCAGGTGATTGAGTACTACGTGAAAATTGCCCAGTACTATGTGAAAGAATTTGATACGGATGGGTGGAGAGTAGACTCCCCGGCCGACAACTATGACGTCACCAAAGTTCCGGGAGATCATAGCCGAACCAAAATGTTGCGAGCGATGAGAGCCGCCATCAGCGAGATCAAACCTTCTGCGATTATGATTGCCGAACTGACCGGACCATCCGCCCTGGTGAGGGAACTCCCGATTGACGCGCCGCCCCTCTTCGATGAGATGTGCGATGCCGCTTACAACTATCCACTCATCGGTTTCATGGGAGGGTCCGCGCCGGGGGACTATCAGTATGTTGTGCCTGGTCCTTGGGGGAAATGGACGCCGACAATTCTGCAAAAGGTAGTCTACAACCGTGCCACATCCCAGGAGTTTGTCGAAGCCGTGACACACGAACCCATTCTGTACCATCGTCTCCGCGCGAATTTCACTGAGAACCACGACACCGCTAGGGTCTCGGCGGGCTTCCCCGATCAGCACCAGGCGCTTTTTGTGCTTGTCGCTTCTATGCCAGGAATTCCAGTCGTGCATGCGGGCGAGGAGTTAGGGGAGAAAACGCATCCTCAAGCCCTCTATCCAGTCCCGCAAGTGGTAAACTGGAATGGAGGGGACAAACAGCTCGAAGCCTTCTATACGCAAGTCCTCAAGATCCGCTCGGAAAATCCGGCCCTGCAAAATGGAGGCATGGAAGATGTCTGGAAGGGGGGTGACAACATCATCGCCTTTCTGCGGAGTTCCGGCGGGAACCATGTGATTACCGCTCTGAACTTCGGCGCAAAAGGGGTGCGGAGCGTGCTCAGTATCCCAATTGAGAAGCTGAATCTAAGCCCTGAGTCCCAGTATCGATTGCGAGATGAACTATCTGGCGAGTCAGCTAAATGGAAAGGCAAAGACCTACAGAATCTCGAACTTATTTTGAAGCCCTATGGGTACCAGTTGATTAGCATTACGCCTATCTGAGGTAATCTCTGTTCATTTTAAGGGCGTCCTGACGTATTACGCACGGACGCCTCGTCGCCGTCGGGCGACACTCTCATTTTCGAAAGTTAACATAGGGCCGGGGTGGAGAAAGAATGAGCAAAGCGCCAGCAGATTTGGAAGGTCGCTCGTGAAGGCCGCATTCAGCGTTCTGGTTATTCTCTTCGTTTTCTCCTCTGTTGAGTCGCACTCCGCTTCAGTAGGGCAAGCGTCTCAGCGGCTTTCCAACTCTGCCAGCTCTTTTCCCGGAAAAGGCTGGAACACATGGGATATCGAACGACCAAATGCGATGGTTTATCTGCCTGACGGCATTGTTCTGGATCTTTCTGTCTACAACTCGCACACCGGGAGACCGCTCGGCCGATTGTTTCTCAACGATGTGCAACACTTTGGCACTCACACGCCGGACGGCTCGTATTGCTTTGCGCGATACAAACAGGGGAACGTCACATACGAAGTCGAATTCGCTGCTCGGGGAACCGACGTGATAGCTCACGTTCATCCTTTGACTCAAACTGACGATCTGCTCGTCGCTGAGTTTTCTTTTGTTTTTGGCCATGCGGGGAAAATAGAAAAACAAGGGTCCAACATCAGCGTCACGGGGCAGGGATCGCGCTTCTACGTGTCCTCTCCCAATCCCGAAAAGCAGCAGGAGGGTGTCTCCAATGAGCACCGGTTAGTATGGGACCTAAATGCCGACCGTTGGGTAACACTTACAACCGAACCAAAGCAGGCAGGTTCGGAGGAGGTTTCTCGGGCGCGCGTCGAGGAGATTCGCGCGACATATGATAAGGAGCGAGTGCGTAGCGGGGGCATTCTGGCTGATAGCGCAGAGGCCGCCTCCGATGCTGTCGCCTGGAACATCGTTTGGAATGCGAGGGGCAATGTTCCTGTCGCCACCGTAGCGCGTGAATTTCCCACGGGAAGCGGCATTGTGTGGGGAGGCTATGTGCAAGGCGGTTGGGATGCCGTATTCCAGGCTTTACAAGCCGACTTGCAATCGCCGTCAATGGCGGAAGCGAGCATCCTTGGACTGCTGCGGGATGCGAGCCCGAACGGCTTCATTCCAAACGCCGCCACGGGCTGGGGTATGACGGAAGATCGTTCCGAGCCTCCCCTCGCTGCTTATGCAGCTCTCAAGTTGTATAAGGAGCACGGCAACCTCCAATTTATCGAGACAGCCTTCCCGGCTCTCTACCGCTGGCATCAGTGGTGGCCGACAGCGCGTGACGGCAATCACAATGGCTTGCTCGAGTGGGGATCAAATCCCGTCGATACACGTAGCTTCCTCGACTTCACCCACGAGGAGATCGACGGTCTAAGAAGCGCTTACACGCGGCTAGGTTTCCAACCTCCCACGATTCAGGTATCCGACATGATGGACAACATCAAAATGGCAGGGGACGAGAGTGGTCTGGATAACAGTCCAATGTGGGACGGGGTGAAGTTTAATGAACAGAGTCACACGATGGAACAGGATGACGTGGGACTGAGTTCCTTGTGGGCGCTGGACGGGTGGGCGCTGGCTGAGATTGCGCATGTTCTTGGACGGAGTGAGGAGGAACAGAATCTGCGACGGGACTTTCAGGAGATGACCGCGCGGGTGAACGAATTGATGTGGAGCGAAGCGGACGGCATGTATTTCAACCGCCGCTGGGACGGAAGCTTCAACCGGAGGATTTCGCCGACCAATTTTCATCCGTTGCTGGCGGGGATTGCGAGCCCGGAGCGGGCAAAGAGGATGGTGGAGCAGTATCTGCTGAATCCGCAGAAATTCTGGGGGGAATATGTGGTGCCGGCAACGCCGAGAGACGATCCGGCATTCAAGGACCAAAACTACTGGCGGGGGCGGATATGGGGGCCGACGAATTACCTAGTCTATGAGGGACTGAAGCGGACTGGATTGGACGATGCGGCGGCTGAGCTAGCCAGGAAGAGCACGCTTTTGTTTTTGAAGGAGTGGCACGATAAAGGTCATATTCATGAGAACTACAATACGGTGCTGGGGATCGGGGATGATGTGGTGGGAAGTTCGGTGCGCTATTACGCGTGGGGCGGACTGTTACCGCTGACGATGGTGGAAGAATTGATTGATGTCGAGGCGTGGGGCTCGGGCTTCCGTGTGGGGTCGTTGAGCGAGGAGAAGGCATCCGTGAGTAATTTCTGGATTGGGAAAGACAGATATGATGTTTTTCTTGGCCCGGGGTTACGGGTGATGAGGAACGGGGAGAATCTGCTGGAATCGGATCATCCGGTGGTGCTGCGAAATATCGCTTGGGGAACAGATAGCGTGCATTTCGACGTCACGACCAGGAACAGCGGCCATCTTGTACTCTACGGCTTCCGGAATAATGAACAAATGCATTGCGATTCATGCCGGGAGAAACAACTCACTGGAAATGGGAACAGCGTTATGATCGCCATTGATCCGGACGTTAAGACAGTAAATCTTTTGCGACACCCGTAGTCTGCGTTTTCTATCCTGCCAGGAGACACACGAAGGGTATAACACACCTCGATATACGGTTACTCAGAGCTGAGCTATGGACTTAAACACGCACAGATTTACCTATGTCAGTTTATGTTTGACGAAGACAGCGGCGATGGCGGTCGTGATTCTAGCCGCAGTGTGCGCTGCGCATACCCAAACCCAACCTGGTCAAATCCAGCCGTTTTCGTCGTTGCCAGATTCACGGGACCTATTCACGGAATTGGGCCGGGATGTGATTCGCCCGAGTCACTTGGGCGGCGGACAACTCCTCCGGAAAGATTTGCCACCCGTTGCTGTGTCGGCGACTGATACGTCCCAGCAGTTGCATCTTGAGACTGATCTCTGGCAACTCGAAGTGGAGAAAACAACCTGGCGCCTTCGTCTCACCAACAAGAAATCCGGGACGCGGTGGGAACTCGCGCCCACAGAATCACACCCAGCCATTTGGTGGGAAGCGCCCGAGAATACAGCGACGCAGCCACCAATGTTCCCACTAACCCGGATTCGCCAAGTGCGAAAGGACGGTGACCGGTGGACAGTAGAGGGCGCCATAGGAGGTTCAGCCGCAGCTGCCAATATTGAAATTGCGGTTCTCACGCCAAACATAATTCGGTTCTCCATTGCTGCGCCCGCTCTCGGAAACAATTCGCACTTGGGATTGAGTTTCGTCGGGAAAGGGCCATTTTTTGGGCTAGGGGAACGATTTGTTAAAGCGCAGCTTGACGGATTAAAGACCACACTGAAGACGGCGGACGACTTCGGGAAAGATTTAGAGACTTTGAAAGGGGGAGCCGATCCTGACAAACGATCAGGAGAGATAGGCCATAATTGGACTTATGTACCCGTGCCTTTCTTGCTCACTCCACATGGCATGGGACTCTATCTCGATACAAGTTGGCCGAGCACGTTCGACTTAACGAGGGCAGACAAAGGGGAGGTTTCGGTACAAGTCGCGGCGCCCTCAACAGATTTATATTTGTTTGTTGGGAATGGACCGAAAGAAGTCGTCGAGTCCTATACAAATCTAACCGGTCGAACACCCCTTCCACCGCCGTGGGCATTTGGAGTATGGGTCAACGTCACCAAAGGACTTCACGATCTCGGAGCGTTCTACAATGAAGGGGTCCTCAATGAAGCGCAACGCTTGAGAGACCTGCGAATACCGGCGAGTGCCCTTTGGATTCAGGACTTGGTCGATCCCGCGGCAAACATCGGTTGGCCTTTGTGGACGGTTGGCTATTACGGCCCTCCCCGGGAAGTTGCCGAAGATCTCCACAAATTGGGATTCAAGGTTCTCGTCTATACTAACCCCTGGGTTTCTTCGACCTTGGAGCCCTATCCCTATCCCAACCCTACCTATCAGGATGCTGAGCAGGAAAGAAATTTCGTGCTTGGTCCAGACGGAAAATCGCTTTCTCCTTTTGCTTTTATCGGGCTGACGACCGCGAAAGTCGATTTCACCAAGCCGGAGGCCGCTGACTGGTGGGGGAGGATGAAGCAGAAGAGCGCTGCCGAATACGACTTCGACGGATGGATGGAAGACTTTGGCGAGCAAATTCGTGACACGGACCGATTTGCTAACGGAAAAAGTGGCCTCGAACTCGCGAATGTGTACCCTCTCCTCTACCACAGGATAAGCTACGAGTCGGCGCACACAGCAAAAGCGAGCCTGGTCGAATTTTCCCGGTCGGGCTACGCAGGCTCCCAAAGTTACACTCCAGTGCTCTGGGGAGGCGATCAGTATCCAAGCTGGGATCCAAATGACGGGTTACCGTCGTTGATATCTGCCGGTATAAGTGCCGGGCTTTCCGGTTTCTCTGTCTGGGGGCCCGACATACAGAGCGCCGGAACTTCAAAAGAGCTGTGGATACGGTGGCTCGAATTTGGCGCTCTATGTCCGATCATGCGCGACCACAAATGGAATCAACCGAAATGGGCAGTCGATCTTTGGTTTGACTCTGAAACTACTGACCTGTTTCGTCGATATGCCGGATTGCACGTCTCACTCTTTCCATATTTATACGCGTATGCGGAGGAGGCGACAAAAAGTGGGCTCCCTATAATGCGCCATCTGATGCTGGAATATCCTGACGATCCCATGGCGTGGAAAGCAGAGAACGAATATCTGTTGGGCACTAAAGTTCTGGTCGCACCCGTGATATCCCAAGGTGCGACAACTCGTTCGCTATATCTGCCAAAAGGCATGTGGGCGGATTACTGGACTGGAGAGATGCTAGATGGAGGTCGCCAGGTCGAAGTTTCGGCACCTTTGGATCGCATTCCTGTTTTTTTTCGGGCCGGCAGCATAATTCCACTGATTGACCCTGACACCCAAACCTTGGCTAACGATTTGGCGGGCGAGAATTACCGAACGTTGGACAACCGTTTAACATGGCGTGTAATCCCTGCCAGCGGCGCCTTTCACGACGATTTCACCCTGTTTGACGGGACGAAGGGGTCGGTTGACCAACAGTCTTCGCGAATTGAAGTGCGTGGAACGGGATCACACCAGCTCAGGAGTGTCGAGGTTATTCTTCCCACCTCTGGCATGCCGAAGAATGTGCTGCTTTCTGGTAATCGGCTTGAAGCGCTTGACGACATCGGTTACCGATTACATAAAAAGGGATGGTGGCTGAGCTCCGACCAGCACACTTTGCACATCCTATTCTCAAGCGCTGACTTTACTCTGGATGTGGTTCGTCAGTAGATCGACTTGTTACGAGGTTTTCGCATTTGTTTTAAGACGCTTGTCAGTACGTGCTGCGCCCGCCGGTTAAGTCGAAAGTAAAGCCTGTGGCAAAACTACACTCCCGCGACACGATAAACGTGGCCATGGCTGCCACTTCTTCGATCGTGCCGAGCCGCTTCATTGGGATCTTGGCTGTCATGTAAGCCACCTGCTCTGGAGCGGTCTGCCGGACCATATCGGTCATAACAACCGCAGGAGCCAGACCGTTAACGGTGATCCCCTGCTCCGCATACTCCTTCGCGACGCCCTTAACCAGGCCGATGACCCCGGCTTTGGTGGAGGAATATCCGCACATCCATGGATTCCCTTCTTTCCCTGCGACGGAGGCTATAAGAAGGATGCGGCCCGACTTCCGCGGAAGCATCGCCGCTACGGCGTATTTGGTTATCAGGAAGGAGCCCCGCAGATTCACGGCGTAAATATTGTCAAAAGCCTCTACTGGATAGTCAACGATAGAAGTGTTTGTTGGTCCCACGATGCCTGCACTGTTGACCGCGACATCGGGCGGCCCCATCTTCTGCTCGATCTGCGCCATCTGCGTGCGGACTGATGTGTCATTGGTCACATCGGTGACAAATGGCAGGGCAGACAGATCCTGCTGCTTGAATTCTTCCACCGTGCGCTGCAGCCTCTCCGCATTCATATCCAGCAGTGCGACTCTTGCTCCTTCGCGAGCCAATCGCAGGGCGATGCCGCGCCCCAATCCAGAGGCCGCTCCTGTAACAATTGCCACTTGTCCCGCAAACCGATTGCGCCAAACTGCGGCCGCAGAATCCGAACCGGAATGCAACTGATCAGCCATGAATAATCCTTTGCTTCTGCATGTCGAGATGCTCAATGGAAAGATTAATGAAGTCTACCAACTTCAGTTCTTGCAGAAACTGCTACCGTAGAACACACTGGCCGGCTAGCCCTACACATTGAATCACTCCTGTTGAATCACCATTTGCGATAGGGGAGGAACTTTCCATTATATGTAACTTTCACTCGCTCGCCATGCGGGTCGGGTACCCGCCCAATGGAGAGCTCAAAATCGATGGCGCTCATGATGCCATCTCCGAACATCTCGTGAATAATTGCCTTTATCGTAGTGCCGTAGACTTGAGTAATTTCGTGCAGACGATAGAGCAGCGGGTCGACAGGGACGCTCGCCTCTAAGGACCCCTTCATGGGGAAGCTTTGTAGTGCCAGCGCGACATCCTGTTCCAGACCCAAAACTTGAATCGCGCTGTGCGCCTCCTCTTTGCTCATGCTCGCTTGTCCAAGTAATGCCGCAGTGGTCCATACTACGTGGCGACCTACCGCGCGTGCGATTGCCTCAAAGGTGAGGCCCTTGGCCTGTTTAGCCTCGAGGATAAATCGTGTTGCGTCCTCTCGCGTCATATATTCTCCTGGTGCTCAAACCGCTTACTGATCGGAAGCCCTTTCTCAACTCACTCTCGGAAACATGCAATCATGCTCAGGGTTCAATCATTTTTCCCGGATTCATACGGTTGCCGGGATCGAGTGCACACTTGATAGCACGCATAACGTCGACGGCGGTTCCGTGCTCTGCAGACATGTATTTCATCTTCCCGTAGCCGATGCCATGCTCGCCCGTACAGGTGCCGCCGATGGCCAGGGCACGAGCTACCATCTGATCCACCAAACGCTGCGCCTCAGATGTCTCCGTCTCGCTGCCCGGATCGATCATATAGATCATGTGGAAATTGCCATCCCCGACATGACCGACCAATGTGGCCGGAAACGGAGAATCGACGCTCTCTTTCAGTGCTTCGACGATGCACTCGGAAAGTTGTGAAATCGGCACACATATATCTGATACCAGACCCTTGGATCCCGGACGAAGGGCCAAGGACGCGTAGTAGGCAGCATGCCGCGCCTCCCAAAGCTTTTCGCGATCTTCCTGCAGTGTCGCCCACTGGAAATCGCGGCCACCGCGCGCCGCGGCGAGTGACTGTACGAAGGCTGCTTGATCATTTACATGACGCTCGTTGAACCCGTGGAACTCGAAAAACAATGTTGGCGCAACGGGATAGTTCGTTTTTGAATATCGATTCACTGCATCCATCTGTCTGGCGTCGAGCAATTCAATCCGCGCTATGGAGACTCCCAGTTGAATAGTCTCAATCACAGTTTCGACCGCTCCCCGAATGTCCTCGAACGCGCAACTCGCTGCAGACACGGCTTCGGGCAGCGGGTGAAGCTTCAAGGTCACTTCGGTGATGATGCCGAGTGTTCCCTCGGAGCCGACAAACAGACGAGTTAAGTCATATCCGGCTGCGGATTTGCGCGCGCGCGTACCGGTTTTGATAATCCGGCCATCCGCCAGAACCACAGTGAGCCCCAGTACATTCTCAGCCATGGTGCCGTAGCGAACTGCAGTTGTCCCGGAGGCGCGGGTTGCAGCCATGCCGCCAATGGTGCAGTCGGCCCCCGGATCGATAGCGAAGGTGAGGCCCGTATCGCGCAGAGCCTTATTAAGCTGAAGGCGCGTGATTCCGGCCTCGACCGTGGCATCGAGATCTTCCGCACTGACCCGCACCAGCTTATTCATCTCGCACAAATCGATCGTGATGCCACCATGAATTGCATTGACCTGCCCTTCCAGGGATGTCCCGGCACCAAAAGGGATGACAGGCAGGTCATGAGCTGCACTGATTTTCAGAATGTCACTGACTTCCTCGGTTGTGTGGGGAAAGCACACCACATCGGGCAGTGCGGAAGGATGGTGGGATTCGCCGCGGCTATGATGGTCTCTGACAGCAGCCGTTGTTGTCGCACGCAGCCCCAGTAGCGACTTCAAATCGCCGACAGCCTTCTCAAGGCGCTCGGCGAATCGCAATGTGAGATGACCGTCTGTCATAAATTCTCTATCAAAGTGTCCTGCCCTACCGACAATGGTGTCGCTATGGAGTCGGTAACAATTCTACGGTCTTGACGCTGAAATGCACGCGATCTGTTCCCCAAGCGATATTTCGCGGCACCACCGGATGACCCGATTCCAACAGCTTCAATCACTCGGCCAAAGCGAGTTCCACTTCGTGGTCAGCCAATTGCTTTTCGAAACTCTCTTTTGGAATTCGCAGCAAACGCTGGGAGTAGGTATAGGCATGAGCGGGTAGGGTTTTGCCGTCCACTTTGATCGCGCGTGGCCCTTTCGCAAGGTAAGCGCCAAAGTCTCCCGGTTCCGGCAAGCGCACCAGCACGCTCGATCCCTGACGCCTCACAGACTCTAAAGCCGAGGGACCGAGATACTTGTCCAGGGAGCCAAACACAGCAACACCCCGATCCACGGGCACAAAAGTAAACAGGTCGTGACCGAACTCCGCAAGGCTCACAGTAAGATCCGATTGCTTAGAGTTCAGAATGGTGACCGTACCGGTACTTCGTTGATAGACCGCGATATCTTCTACACGTGGTTCCGCCTCAACTAGTCCCATTACGTCTCGTGGCTGCACAACTCCGCTAACCGTCTGAGCTGACTTGTTAACATTAAAGACCGCAACCATTCCTGCCTTTAGACCAGGCCGGGTGATAGTTCCAAACACTTTTAGCGGCACTGGCTCAATCGATGTATCTCTCAGTAACACGTCCGGCGTAGCCATTCCGGGTCCGTCTAACATCAGCAGTTTGCCATTAGACAACGCCAGTGGCAGCAGATACTTTGGATTCTCCTTCCCGGGAGAATCTGTGGTGTAAATCGGACCACCACTTATCGCCCTCGCGGTGGCCTGATACTCTCCATCGTCGCGCTCGGTCTCAAACATATCCCAGTCGGGAAAAGCGAAGTTCGCGGTCCAATAGGAGTTATAAGCGTTCCAGAAAACATGATCTTTAATATCTGCCCGGCTGTCTGGGTTGTAGTCCTCACTGTTGCGAGCGACATTGGAGTATCGCCAGTTGAAAGCATTCTCAAGCGACATTTCCATGCAATTGATCACACTCACACATTGCCTTCCCTCGGCTCGATCTGCATTAGACGACATGTACTCCAGCGCCGCGTCCTGGACATTCTGTTGCTCTCCCGCACCCGAGCTGAATAGAGGCAACAACCCATCGGTAAACTTCGGGTTACTGGCTTGGTTGTCGACTTTTATAAAATCGACACCGGCATGTTTGAGAAAGCGGTACCAATCGGCGTAGAAGCTCTTGCCAGCTCCACCCCGTGGGTCGGGCAGGTACTGCCCATTGTCTCCCGCAAATAGTGCATGATCGCGACCGATCTCAGAGTCCGGATCGACTCCCTGCCAGTACCCTTGAAAGACATGCCAAACGCCGACATAAGGTACGTGATATTCCTCGTGAAGAGTCCGGACTAATCCAGCGATCCCGTGAGGGAACTTGGCCGGGTCGGCATCATAGCCTGCCAGCTTCTGAGCATTAGCAGTGCGCCATCCTTCGTCCACTAAGACGAACCCCAATGGAATATTATGCGCACGCAAGGAACGCACGCTGTTGAGTACCTTTTCTTCCGTCACGGTGTCATAGTAAGTATTCCAGGAACACCATCCGAGAGATCGAAAGACTTCAGGATAAGTCTTCTGCCAGCGCAGCTTTCCGTAGTAAGAGTTGGCCGCGAATGAGGCCGTGTATGCCGTGGGAGCGAGTTGGTAGGGATCTTTGCCTGAAGCATAGGCGAAGAGTGGAATGCGGTGTGGTGTGAAGTTGGCAAGATGGCTGGAGAGAGAAACGCGGAATTGATCGAAGTCAGATACGCCTAACTCACCCACCATCCCGTCGCCAGCCAAAGGAACCAGGAGATTATATTTGCTTTCCCCCATTCGTTGCCAAAGCAGCAACTGATTAGCACCCGAGAGCATTCGGGGATCGGAGACAAAGGTCGGCGTGAGCCACCACAGTTTCAGCCGATGAAGAGCTAGCCCGCGGGCAAACTCGATGAGCTGCATCCCAACCGTCACACCATCTTTCGCTACCGGAGGCTCGCCCTCATAATCGAGCGTTGCGACCAGGACCTCTGGCTTCAGATATCGCCGAAGCTCGATTGTCGCTTTGACCTGCTCACCGGGAGCCCTCGCAATTCGATATCGATGTAACTCATATTCGCCCGCAGCATCGCTGCCGCGATCCTCGCCCGCCGGCTCCAAGTCCGCCGAGACTGAGCGCGCAGCCAGTTGCACTTGCAAGCGCATGCCGCTGATCACGACGCCGCTTGAGGCTCGGACCTGAAGACTCCCATGATCGACGCTCACGGAGAGCTCAGCTTGTGCCGGTAGTATCGCCCCCAATATAAGAAGCAAACAGAATCTCGGATGGATGAACGTGCGCCCCCTCCTTAATGTTTTCCTGGCCCGATCGGCTCACAAACGCTTCTCAGGCCATACTTTGTCTTCCCAACTCACTATTACGTAGCCCCCTCGGCGATATGCTTGTGAAATCGGCATCGACAATATTCTTTTCCTAGAACAACAATTTTAGAGCGAACTGAACTTGTCTTGGATTCCCCACGAAGTTCAATATCTGACCAGGATTTTCGCCGCCCGAGGCGGCATCAAACTGGGGATTGGGCAGGCCCAGGTTGGTATGGTTGAAGATATTGAAGAACTCCGAGCGAAATTCCAGTTTGAAACGCTCCGTAAGCCGGAAACTCTTGAACAATGAGAAATCAAAGTTCACGAAACCCGGTCCTGTCAGGCTATTCCTGCCAGCGTCACCATAGGAATTGACGGGTGCGGTATAAGCTGCGGGATTGAACCATTCCGTCCGACTTTGATGAAACGGTGCTCCGCTGGGGTCAGTACCTCCGTAGGGGTTGCCGATTACATTTGGCCTTACTGACCCTCCCGGTCCCGCATTGATGGCCGTATCCGCGCCGGAATACACAGGCGTAAACGGCGAACCGGTTTGGGCAGTTGTGATGCCGTTTATCTGCCAGCCTCCAAGCACTCCGTTTACCGCAGGATTGGAACTATTCATGAATCTCTTACCCGCTCCGAAGGGGAGTTCGTAAATGTAACTAATGATGGCCCGGTGGGTAGCATTCCAGTCCGAGGGACCACGCTCGGCCGCAAAGTCAAACGAGTTCTGCGGCTGCGCTCCGGAGGCCGCCGTCGGTTGGGCGGTGACTGAGCCGTTGTCGATTGATCGCGAGAACACATAGGACGCAGACAATCCAAACCCGGACGAAAAGCGCCGCTCCACTTTTACCTGAAGCCCGTTGTAGTTCGACTGTTCCACATTCACCAAAGCACTTACTACGGAAACGTTGGGCGAGATGGGCGATGCCGCCTGGGAAGTTCCTGGCGCCCACTGATTCAGATTTGTCAGACCAGTCAGATGCACTCCGGCGCTGCCCACGTAGGCAACGTCAAAAAGCACGTCTCCGGGAAGCATGCGTTGTATGTCCAGGTTCCACTGCTGCTCGTAGGGAGTCGGTTGCGATTTCGGAACATAAGTCACGCTGGAGCCTACCGGGGGGATCGTCGGATTGGACGGTATCACGATCGGGATGCCGTCCGAGACCAGCGTGTTTCCGGGAGGCCCCAAGATATTTCCAACGTCAACGTTAACCGCGGTGAAGGCAAACGGAGTGTTCTGGTTGAGGCGATCGGTCGTGGTTCCAACCGCCTGGGTCACCAGGGCCAGATAAGAAATCCCGTATCCCCCGCGGAGGGAAGTTTTGCCATCTGCGGTCAGAGCACACGCAAAACCAATGTGCGGACTGAAATTGTGATAATTCGTATCGAGCGTGCTTGCGGAGACGCCACTGGTTCCGGGCAGAACCATCGTTACGGTAGCGGGATCAAAATTGGATAATCGGTTGTGGGCTTCCGTGGCCGGACGATAAAGATCCCAGCGCACCCCCAGATTCAGCGTCAATCTTTTGGTTGCCTTCAAGTTGTCCTGAAAATAGGCGCCGTATTCCTTAACCCGTTCCCCGAATTCCTGCGGCACGATTTGGCGTTCACTTTCGAGGGGCACTCCCAGCAAAGTGCTGGCAAAAGTATCTCCGCCAACAAACGAACTCCCCGTTTCGTAGGGAAAGAAAATATACAGGCCGCGCGAGATCAGAGACTGCAACAGATTAAATTCACGGAAACGGCCGAGGAAGCCCATCTTAAAGTCATTGCGGCCTTTCACCCAGGAAAAATTGTCGGCGATCTGGGGCACGTTGAAGGTGTTGTAAAAAGGTCCGCCCAATCCCGCACCCATGTTGGTCCCGATCGGCAGGGAGTAGAGGAGCGGAAAACCATTGGTTTGCGCGGCATTCGGCGAAGTATTCAAACCGCCCAGGCCCTTGATGCTCGACTCATACTGCATGGCTGCTCCGGGAGGTCCGTCGCTAAGGTCCCGGCTGTAGGCGAAAATAAATTCATTGACCGCTGTGGGACTGAGCACGTGCGTGTAATTCAGAGTGTAGAGACGCTGGTTGTTGGTCAGATTCTGCTCAATCAGATTGGAGCTGCCGCCAAGGCGCTGCCCATAAAGAGGTGTGGCGTTATTGTTTCCGGAAATATAGACCAGGCCGAACGACAACCTATCCTTGGCCCTGGGTTCATAGTCGACATGCACGTCCGCTGAGTTTTGATTCAGCGGCGATGCCGTGGAGGTAATGTAGTTACTCGCCGGGCAAGTGGCAGAACCCGGAGTGCAGTTTGGAGCCGGAAGCAGCGAGAACATTAAAGCGACCGTCGGGTCGGCCAGGTTTGCCGGAATCTGATTATTGGGAAAGGGAGCTCGAGCCGGGTCAAACGGGTTGTAAATCTGACCGGCCGGGTTCGAGCAAACCCCGCCGACGAAACTGCCACCCGCCGCCGCGCAATCGGAAGAGTAATCATAAAATCCGTTGGTCGGTGTAGCTTCCGAGACCAAGGGGATCGAAGATCGAGAAGTTCCCGACTGCCTTATGCGCTCGCCTTGGTAGTCGCCAAAGAAGAACAACTTATCTTTCAAAATCGGTCCACCGAAGGAGCCACCGTATTGATTGAACTTGTAGGGCAGTTTACTGGGAGCAAACGGGGGGGTAGCGTCCAAGAAGTCGTTGCGAAAATATTCAAAGAGGCTGCCATGAAAACTATTCGTACCGCTGCGCAAGTGCGCGTTAATCACGCCTCCCAAAGCGCGCCCGTATTCCGCGCTGAAATTGCTGGTTAAAACCTGAAATTCCCCCACCGCCTCCAGGTTGGGCAGGATATCAACCGAACCAGCGGCCGCTGGAACCACGTCCGCACCATCAATCAGAAAACTGTTCCCGGCGCTGCGCGCGCCGTTGATGTCGTATAGACCCGTCGAAACCCCGGGCGCCAATGCGCCTTGCGCTGCCGGCGCTACGCCGGCTGCCAACGGAATGAGGTTTTCGAAGTTTCTGCCATTCAATGGCAGATCCTGAACCGATTTTTCAGGGACCACCTCCCCCAGACTTGAAGTGGTCGTGTCGATGAGTTGTTGCGCCAGGTCAACCACCGTTACCTTTTCCTGCTGGGAACCCGGTTGCAGCACGAAATTGGTGGTGATGGTCTGCCCAATCGACAGCACCAACCCCACTTTGGATTGCGCCTGAAAACCCGCCAGAACCACCTCGACACGATATTGTCCGGGCAACAGATTGGGCGCCGAGAACAGGCCGGCCGAATCCGTCACGACCGTTCGCGTGACATTCTTCCCCACATCAGTAATGCGGACGTCGGCGTTCCTCACGATCGCTCCCGAACTGTCCGTAACCTCTCCCGTGATCGTTCCCGTCGACACCTGTCCCAAGATCCAAACGGGACTCAGGACCAACACTGCCATCACCACCAGAACCCTTAGCTTCATATCCCCCTCCGCGTCGCAGCGATTCAGATACTGACAAACGATGTCAGTCACGAGAATGTCGTTCGTACAGTGATGTCTACAATTCCATGTCGATCATTGTTCTAATGTTTGTGCTTCCCCGTTCCTCGAAGTGCGTGAGCGTATCGAGTGCTTCGTGCAAGGGAAGAGTTTGTGTAATCAAGGGTTCCGCTTTCATACTTCCGCTATTCAACATTGCAATCACTGTAGGGAATTCATCGTTGTAGGCGATCGTGGTGGTGATCGTCTTTTCCTTGCTGAGCACATCATTCCAGTTGAATTCGATGGGGTGCGGGACCAATCCGGAGAGACAGACCGTACCGCCTGGCCGGGTCACAGAAAGAGCGGTTTCCAAAGCCGGTCGGGAGCCCACACACTCGAAAGCAAAATCAACCCCCATCCCGCCGGTGCGCTCCAGGACAACCTGGCGGGGATCGGATTGCTCCGTGTGAATAAATTCTGTTGCCCCGAGTTCCTCGGCAAAACGCCGCTTGGCGGAAGACTTCTCGATCACATATACGTCAATGACGCCGCATGCTCGTAGCGCTTGCAGCGTGCACAATCCGATCGCTCCCCCGCCAACTACAGCCGCGCGGCTGCCGGGTTCGACTTTCGCCCGCCGCAGCGAGTGCAAAGCTACCGAAAGCGGTTCGACCAGCGCCGCTGCACGTAGAGAGACGTTGGAACGGAGTAGATGGCAGCACTCCGCCGGCACTACCGCATACTCGGCATAGCCACCGTCGCGTCCAAAACCTATCAGCGCAGCCGAGGCACACTGCGCTCCGAATCCTCGCTGGCACAATTCACACTGGCGGCAGCAATCGACAGCGTTGACTGTGACACGATCGCCCGCTTTTACCCGGGTTACGCCGGAAGCTACTTCGAGAACCTCGCCGGAAAACTCATGACCGAGCACAAGGGGAACTGAGCGGCCGGTTCGGGGATGCGGTTTTGCGCTTACATACAATGGCCCATTCGCATACTCGTTGAAATCCGTATGACAAAGGGCCGAGAACTTGACCTGCAGCCGAACCTCGCCGGGCCTCATCGTTGGCTCGGGAAAGTCCTCATACCGCAGATCTTTCTTTCCGTAATAAACCAAAGCTTTCATTTGCGGCTCTCCCACGGAGCCGTCAACCGCCCGCGTTTTCGACGCGGTCCTTCCCACGAGAAGCAACGTGCCAGCAAACAGATTCGTTTTTACGCCGTTCGACCAACCTCATTCAACCTCGCTGGTTTACGGGATTGAATTACTTCTTTACATCTATTCACAAGACGGGCTTTTCGTTGTTTTCACGCTTAAACTTTCGAGCAGATACGTGAGTTTCCGAACCAGCAAAACATTTCAGTGAGTGGAGAACACAGCATGCTACTCGAAGGAAAAACTGCGATGGTTACAGGAGGCGGATCTGGAATCGGTCAATCTTCCGCGTATGCATTCGGTCGAGAGGGAGCCCGAGTCGCGATTTTCGACTGCAATGCCAAAGCAGCGAAACAGCGGGCTGACGAACTGATTTCGCAACGGTGTGAAGCTATGTTCTTCGCAGGAGATGTCTCTCGTGAAGAGGACGTACGTGCGGGAGTCGCAGAGATTTCCTCCAGGTTCGGAAGCATTGACATTCTGCTCAACAACGCGGGTGTTGCCATCCGTCAGTCAGTCACCGAACAAGACGTAGCCGGTTGGGACAGATGTATGGCCGTAAATCTGAAAGGGGGCTTTCTGTGTTCGAAGCATGTGATCCCGCACATGTTGAACCGTGGCGGCAGCATCATCAACATGTCTTCCGTGACTGGGATTGTTGGGGTTCGAAATCGCAGCGCCTACTCTGCTTCAAAGGGCGCCATTGCCGCATTGACAAGAAACATGGCGCTGGACTATGCGCGCTTTCAGATCCGGGTAAACTGCGTGTGTCCCGGATTTACCACTACACCTTGTGATCAGCGCCCTGTTGCGTGACCCGGAAAAACAAAGCCGCCTGATCGGGATGCACCCTCTTGGGCGCCTGGGCACTCCCGAGGATATCGCCAATTTTCTCGGGCTCAAAGCCGGTTTCGACTCGTCCTTCGCTCAGTTTCCATGTAGGTTGCCGTGAGTAGAAGAGCGGATTCGGAACATTGCGAGGCAAGAGATTCTTGAGTGCCAATGAGCTACAGGACACATAGTCCAGGCGGACCACGACTTGCGTCCGCCACTCTTCATGTTGCGGTTTCAAGCGATAGACTTCCGAAAATGGGCGCTGGAAGCTGTAGCGCTGCACTTTCTGCACCCTCTCGCGCAACATGACGGCCTGAAATGAATTCGGTCCGCTTCCTGTAGCCGCTATAGCTGAAGCGCCGGCGCTAACCTCAGCTTGGAGAAACGACGGTTGATCGAGTAAGTAGTAACTATTCACGTTATAGCCAGCGACTTCGATCGCCACAAGGTTCTTTCCCGGTCCTATAAGTGCGCCAAGATCCCACTCATCGATTCGATAGTATCCGTGCCCGGCACGCGCTGGACCGTAACCGCAAAACGTCCCATTGACGAAGCAGCGGTAAACCGTCGATGCGGCAACGCGCAAGACGATCGTTTTATTCGCTGGGCACTCAACCGCTGCACGGAAACCGATCGTGAGGTTCCTTTCGAGCTCCATGCCCTTCGGCCAAATGGGCTTCGCTCCTAAGAAAATGAGGTCGCCCCTCTTGTTCAGTTGCCTCGGTTGAACCGTTCGGTCCACAATTCTTCAATACCAGAATGCAATTCTCGTCCACATCAAGATCGGGATTGTCGATGCGCTCCTTAGTAATGCTCGATATTCTCGAATACCACCGCGCGGCCACGATGGCGCATAAGATGTGGCGAAGCTGCCGAAGGCTTGAGGACTGCTCCATCCGGCGCCAGATTGCCACGGAGCAGGGCGATACCGCCGTGTTCCACAAGGGGCTTTTCCAGAGGTCGAATCACTTCGGAATTCCAGTTGGGGGCAGCCTGGCAATTCTCCCAGATGGTCTTGCCGTTGACGGTCAGAGCATCGCGATGGATCAATTTGCGCTGGTCGAGCGCGCGAATCACCGCAGGCAGTCCACCGGCATAATAAAAATCCTCCATCAGGAAGCGGCCGGACGGCATTAGATCGACAAGTGTGGGTACGTTCCTGCCAAGCCGATCCCAATCGTCAAGAGTGACCTTCAGACCGACCCGCCCGGCGATGGCCAGGAGGTGAATAACCGCGTTTGTCGAGCCCCCCACGGCGCCATTTACGACAATCGCATTTTCAAATGCTTGCCGCGTCAGAACCTGCGCGATACGCAGGTCATCGCGCACCATTTCGACAATCCGGCGGCCCGCCATGTGGGCCAGAACATAGCGGCGAGAATCCACTGCTGGGATCGCTGCATTGTGTGGCATTCCAAGGCCGAGAGCCTCGACCATGCAGGCCATGGTGGAGGCTGTTCCCATAGTCATGCAGTGACCAGCGGAGCGCGACATGCAAGCCTCGGCATCCATGAAATCGGGTGCGCTTAGAGTGCCCGCTTTCAGTTCTTCCTCGAAGTGCCAAACCGCCGTTCCCGAACCGATGTCCTGACCCCGATACTTGCCGTTGAGCATCGGGCCGCCCGAAACGACCAACACGGGAACATTGCAACTCGCGGCTCCCATGACTAAAGAGGGTGTCGTCTTGTCGCAGCCACACAACAATACGACTCCGTCGATCGGGTTCGCGCGAATCGACTCCTCGACGTCCATGCTGACCAGATTCCGGAACAGCATGGCGGTCGGCCGAATGTTTGTCTCGCCCAGCGACATCACCGGAAATTCGAGAGGAAGGCCTCCCGCCTCCCATACTCCCCGTTTCACGCGTTCGGCAACCTGGCGAAAATGTGCGTTGCAAGGCGTGAGTTCCGACCAGGTGTTGCAGATACCGATGACGGGCCGTCCATCAAACACATGGTCGGGCAGTCCCTGGTTGCGCATCCAGCTTCGGTGCACAAAACCGTCCTTGTCAGTCTTTGCAAACCATGCGGCTGAGCGATAACTGCGCTTTTCGTCGGGCATGAAATCTAGCAGTCCCTTCTGTCCAGCTTTACCGCCATATTGGTCCTCAAAGTCTCTCTATCCAATGAATACTTCGGGACAATGGGCGATGTCATTGTCGGGCATCCAATTTAGCTCGGTAAACGCGGCTTGTTTACCAGATTCCATTAGTTTTTTACAAGTTCATCTTTCGATGCGTCATGCAGTCTTCGCACGAATAACCGGGGCAACGTTTCTGGCAAGGTCACACAACCGATCGTTCGGATAGTAGTGGTCGACCGTGGCAGGCGTCACCAGCTTGTGATCGACAAATACGGCGGGAGGAACCTGACGCTGGTTCAGAATGTCGAGGCTGACGCGAATTATCTCAGCACCATACCGTTCGGGAAAATACGCCACGGAGCCGACCAAGCGAGTGCCTGGTTGCCGAAGTTCTTCCCTTCCCTCCGGCGAGGCGTTTTGTCCCATGATGGCGCAGTCTTCGGCGCGTCCACCTTCCTGAAACGCACGGAGCGCTCCCAGAGCGCTCGGGTCGTTGATCGCACCCACAAGAATCCGATGGCTCCGCGACGACCGTAGGTATCGGCGAACCGCTTCAAAACTCGGCCCAAGATTTCCGTCGCCATCCAGATAAGTGACGCGGCACTGCTTCGCTCTTGGAAGCGTCAGATTTAGTCCGGCCAGTAATCCTGTCAATCGCATGCGTGGCAGACTGCCAGCTCTCGGCAATTCGAGAAGGACGATTTCATCTACTTCCGATTGCCAATGCCCTTTGACCCAGCGTCCGAGATAACGTCCTCCCATCAGCCCAGCCTCGTAATTGTTAGCTCCATAGTACGTGGCGCCTGGATGAGGAACTTCGATCGCGATGATTGGAATGTTCGCTTCACGATATTTTGCCGCCACGACCGCCGCGACATGTTCATCGGTCTGAAACTCGATTGCCAGGTCGACCTTCTCACGCACCAGAAGGTCTGCATTTCGCTGAGCTGTCTTCGCGCTGTAGCGGTTGTTGAGGGAGATCAGTTCGATGCCCTCAGCGGCTGCCGCCCGCTGTAAACTTGCCGAGACTTCCTGGGAAAACTGGTAGTCAGTGCCTTGGGCTGCATATCCCAGGCGATAGAGTCGATGTTTCAAAGGGCGAACGCACGATTGGTAGAGATTCTCCCCGACCTTTTCGACCATCCCGCACTTCTCCATTGTGTATAGCAACCGAAAAGCCATGGTTTTCGGCAGACCACTTCGTCCTGCAATCTCTCTCAGCGGCAGAGCCTCTCCCGATGAGCGAAAAGCTGTAAGCAATTGAGAAGCGTGAACAATCGATTTCACGAGGTAGCGCTCGCGTGGTGGAGGGCCCGAGTTCATATAATCAGGAAATCATATCTAGTTTCTGCATTTTGCATAGCGAAATTTTCGTTGAGTGTCATCCCTACCGGGATGGACTGCCACAAACCCAGAGTAACAGCCGGATTCGTTGCGGTTACCGTGCCCCTGTTGATCTTTGAACGCGTGGTTTCTTTTCTTTGGAGTTCTGCACTGCAAAACAAGTAAATTTTCACAGAAAGTCGTGGCAGTAGCGGGGAGCGATGTGTAAACCTTTCATACTCAGGAAGGTTTGGTCATGGATTCTCATAAGACCGAAAGAGTCTTGCAGGCGCTAGAGCGATTCAACATTGAAATCCCTTCGTGGGGATTCGCGAATACCGGGAGTCGGTTCGGCAAATTCCTTCAGCCAGCGGCCGCAAACACTGTTGAGGAGAAGTTCAGCGACGCCGGCCACGTGCATCAGCTTACGGGAATATGCCCGACCATCGCATTGCACATGCAGTGGGATCTCCCGGAAGGCGTTCAAAGCGTTAACGAGATTCAGCGGCTCTCGCGTGCCTATCGCGTTCGGCCCGGGTCCATCAATCCTAACCTCTTTCAGAATCAGTGCTACAAATTCGGCTCTTTAGGTAACCCGGACAAATCGATTCGGGATACGGCCCTTCAACATACCAAAGACAGCATCGAAATCGCTCGCAGTTTGCAGAGTCGAGACATCTCTATGTGGTTTGCGGACGGGTCCAACTATCCGGGCACCGCGAACATTCGGCAGCGCAAGCGATGGTTTGACGAGAACTTGAAAGCTTGTCATGCGGAATTGTCCGCGAACCAGCGTTTGCTGGTTGAATACAAGCCATTTGAACCTGCCTTCTATCACACTGATATTGCAGACTGGGGCATGGCATTGTTGTTGGCGCGCTCCGCGGGACCCCAGGCAAAGGTGTTAGTCGATACGGGACATCATTATTTGGCGCAGAATATCGAGCAGATCGTGGCGTGGCTTTTGTCCGAGGAAATGCTGGGCGGATTCCACTTCAATGATCGCCGCTATGCCGACGATGACCTGACCCTCGGATCGATCGACCCGTATCAAGTCTTCCGCATCTTCCACGAGATCCTCTACTTCGAATGGGAAACTGGCAGGCCAGCTGATATCGCCTACATGATCGACCAGAGTCACAATCTGAAGGGAAAAATTGAGGCCATGATTCAGACAGTGACCATGGCACAGCTGATTTTCTCCAAGGCGGCCGTCGTCGACAATGCGGCCCTTACTGAGGCACGAGACAATTGCGACCTGGTTCGAGCCGAATCGCAGTTCCAGGATGCGTTCGCCACGGACACGAGACCGACGATCGAGGAGTGGCGAGATTCCAAAGGCTATCCTCGAGACCCAATGACCGCATTTCGTGAAAATGGCTATCTGGACCGGATCACGAAAGAACGCGCGGCCCGAAATGCGGGGATCGTCTCCTCTTATGCATAGGGGTGAATTTTCGAAGCCGTATTTGGCTTTCGATCTCGGTGCAGAGAGCGGTCGCGCCGTTCTGGCACATTTTCATAGTGGAGTTCTGACGACCGAAGAAGTTCATCGCTTTCCCAATGAACCTGTCGAATATTCTGGCTCTCTCCATTGGGATGTCGCGCGTTTGTGGTGCGAGATGCGTAAGGCCCTCACCAAGCTCGAAGACTTCGAGTTGGGGGGAATCGGCGTCGACGCCTGGGGAGTCGACTATGCCTTGCTCGGCGAACGAGGCGAGTTGCTTCAGAACCCTTATCACTATCGGGATCGGCGTACCGTTGGGGTGATGGCAGAAGTCTTTCGGAAAGTACCTAAAGAAGAAATCTACGCGACGACCGGCATCCAGTTTATGCCGATCAATACTTTGTATCAGCTCTTCGCGGCAAAGCGCGACACTCCGACAATTCTAAGCGCGGCGTGGCGACTGCTCACGATCCCGGACCTGTTCCACTACTGGCTCACGGGACGGGCGGTGTGCGAGTTCACAAACGCGACCACCACTCAACTCGTGAATCCGATCACGCGTACCTGGGCTGCCGAGTTGATGAGGCGTCTCGACCTGCCGTCTCGTCTCCCTGCGGAGATCGTTGAACCGGGTTCAGTTATCGGCACGCTGCTGCCGGACGTTGCACGCAATTCTTCGCTCTTGGGAACTCCCGTAATTGCACCGGCATCGCATGACACCGGTTCCGCGGTCGCTGCCATCGACGCACGGAATGGAACGGCTTTCCTGAGTTCCGGAACCTGGTCGCTATTAGGGACCGAACTGGACGCGCCGGTGCTCACCAATCAGGTCCTTCGGATGAACTTCAGCAACGAGGGCGGCGTGAACGGAACGACGCGGCTGCTGAAGAACGTTATGGGACTGTGGATGCTCCAATGCTGCCGTCAATCGTGGACATCGCAGGGCCAGCTCTACGATCATCGTGAATTGATGGAAATGGCCAGCCGCGAGCCATCGTTTCGCCATTTGGTTGATCCAGATGACGAATCGTTCCTTCTTCCCGCGGACATGCCGAAGACGATCGACCTCTTTTGCCGAAAAACGCAACAGCCAGCGCCCTCAACGCCGGGAGCGTACGTGCGTACCGTTCTTGAAAGCCTGGCGTTCAAGTACCGTGTGGTGCTTCACAACCTCGAACAAGTAACGGGAACGAGCATCGCGCGAATTCGCATTATTGGCGGAGGATCGAAAAACAGGCTCTTAAACCAATTCACTGCGAACGCCACCGGCCGTCAGGTAGTAGCGGGTCCCGCCGAAGCCACCGCCTTGGGCAATATCGGAATTCAAATGCTGGCAACCGGGTGCGTCAGTTCCCTGCCCGAGGTCCGGGCAATTATCGATCGTTCTTTCCCGACAGAAATATTTAAGCCGATGGAGCCCGGAAAATGGGACCACGAAGCAGAACGGTTCCAGCAATACAGTGAGATCGCTTATGTCTGAGATTAAAGAGACGACTTACCTGAAGGATTTGTGGAACGTAACCCAGGCGCAGACAACGGCTGGCAATGAGCTTGCCCTTTTGCGTTACCGTTCGAACTTATTGGGCGCTGATCTGCGCATCACCAATTTCGGCGGTGGAAACACGAGTTCAAAAATAGAACTCGCCGATCCGTTCACCGGCGATCCTGTCAGAGTGCTGGCCGTGAAAGGCAGCGGCGGTGATCTCGGATCTATCACCGAAGCCGGCTTTGCCCTGCTCTATCTGGATCGTCTGGAACAACTTAAGGAACTGTATCGAGGCGAACAGTATGAGGATGAGATGGTCCGCTACTATCCGCTGTCGGCCTTTGGCGAGAATCGCGTGGCGGCATCGATCGACACTCCGCTGCACGCATTCCTTCCCTTCGCTCACGTGGATCATCTGCACCCCGACTGGGCCATCGCATTGGCAGCGAGCGCCAATGGCAAGCGGAAGCTGGAAGAATTTAACAAAAACTTCAGTCGCAAGATTGTGTGGGTACCGTGGCAACGTCCCGGCTTCGAACTGGCGTTACTTATTCAACGGGCAGTCCAGGACAATCCCGGCGCGGAAGGCCTGATTCTCGGAGGCCATGGCTTGTTCACCTGGGGAACGACGCAGCGCGACTGCTACTTGAACAGCATTCACACCATCGACCAGATGGGCGAATTTATTCTCGATCATCAATCCAGGAAGGGCACCGTATTCGGCGGGCTCGATCGATCGGCTTTGCCAGATCGAAAGCGGATTGCAACCGAAATTCTGCCGGCCTTGCGCGGAATCGTCTCGTCGCATCGGCGTGTGATTGCGCACTATACCGATGATGAGGACGCCTTGACTTTCGCCGGCTCCAAATGGTCGCGCGAATTGAGCATGCTGGGTACAAGTTGTCCCGATCACTTTCTGCGAACAAGGGTCAGCCCAATGTTCGTGGAATGGGATCCCGCGACAGACGGCCTGCAAGTTCTGAAGACTAGAATCGGCGAGCAGGTAGTGCAGTATCGCGCTGACTACAAGAAATACTACGACGAGTGGGCGGCGACGGACTCGCCGAAGCTGCGCGATTCGAATCCATCCGTCGTGATTATCCCGGGCCTCGGTCTTTTCGGTTTCGGAAAAAACAAGAAAGAAGCTCGCATCACGACTGAGTTTTTCATTAATGCAATTCACGTGCTGGCCGGCGCCAACGCTCTTGAAGATGGTGCAATTCCGAATTACCTTCCTCAGGCTCGACGCCCCGAGCAGTCGGCACTCTTCACGCACTTCCATAATTACGTTGCCCTTCCCCGCGTGGAGGCGTTCCGCATCGAATACTGGGCGCTGGAAGATGCGAAACTCCAGCGTATGCCGGCGGAAGCAGAATTCAGCCGCAAGATCGTTCTAGTGATCGGAGGAGCCAGCGGAATTGGACGCGAAGTCGCGTTGCTTCTGGCGCGCAAAGGCGCTCACGTGGTCGTTGCAGATTTCGATCAATCTGGCGCGAAGAAAGTTTCTGGCGAGGCGGGAGCGCTTGGAGCAAATGAGTTCGTGGCCAGCACAAGCATTGACTTGAATTCGAGCGAGAACCTTGCCGATGCTATCCGCTTTACTGTTCTTCAATTTGGCGGCATCGACTGCGTAATCAACACCGCAGCCATTTACCCAGTACCCGGCGCCAGCGGAGAACTGACCGAGGCTCAATGGGCGGAGACCTTTCAAGTCAATGTCACAGGAAATTACCTCTTGGCACAACACGCAGAGTGGGTCTTCAAAGACCAGAAGCTTTCCGCATCGATGGTCCTCACGAGTTCCGCAAATGCAGTCGTTCCCAAAAAAGGCAGCGAAGCCTATGACACCAGCAAGGCTGCGCTAGGTCATCTGATCCGAGAACTGGCGATCAAACTCGGACCAACCGTCAGAGTCAATGGCATTGCGCCCGCCACTGTCGTTGCCGGTTCGGCCATGTTTCCCCGCGACCGCGTGATGCAATCGCTCGAGAGATACAAGATCGAGTTTTCTGAATCCGAGTCCACCGAAGACTTGCGCTCGAAGCTGGCGAATTTCTATGCCCAACGTACGCTGACGAAGAACCCGGTTCTTCCTCAGGACTGTGCGGCCGCGATCGCCTGGCTGGCGGGTGATCAGAGTGCGAAGACCACCGGCCACGTCATTCCGGTCGATGGCGGTTTGTGGGAGGCCTACGTGAGATAGGTTTCGTGTGTGTCTAAGTGCGGTCGCATCACGGCAAGTAGTCTTTCATTTCTGGAACCCAAGTCTTAGGACGGACATGATCCCTAATCCCGCACTCGGAGTTTTCTTTCACTGGTTGGGGGGACTGGCATCGGGGAGCTTCTACGTCCCTTATCGCGGGGTAAAGCGGTGGGCTTGGGAAACGTACTGGCTCGCGGGCGGCTTCTTCAGCTGGATCTTTGCTCCGTGGGTTCTTGGAAGCCTGATGACGCGCGACTTGCTTGCAGTTCTCTCCGAGACGCCGTCTAAGACGCTGTTCTGGTCTTTTTTCTTCGGACTCCTTTGGGGAGTCGGAGGTCTCACTTTTGGCCTGACGATGCGCTTCCTGGGACTTTCCTTGGGAATGGCGGTTGCGCTGGGACTCTGCGCCGCATTCGGCACGCTGATGCCCCCGATCTTCAGCGGTGTATTCGTGAGCCAAGTACTGGGGACGAGTTCGGGCCGTGTCGTCCTACTAGGGATCTTCTTCTGTCTCCTGGGAATTGCGGCGGCGGGACTGGCAGGAATCTACAAGGAACATGCGATGTCGCCTGAACAAAGGACAGCCACCATCAAAGAGTTCGATCTGAAGAAAGGCCTGGCCGTAGCCACGTTGTCGGGAGTCATGAGCGCATGCTTTGCGTATGGCCTCGCGGCAGGCGCTCCCATTAAAGCGTTGACGCTGAAACATGGCACTCCAACCTTGTGGCAGGGCTTGCCAGTGCTTGTGGTGGTTTTGATCGGCGGTTTCACGACCAATTTCCTGTGGTGTCTGGCACTCAACATCAAGAACAAAACCGGTTACCAATATTTCACCTCGGATCCAACCAGGTATACCCCCGTAATCGACGAGATTATCGTCGAGACCGCGATCGATGCTCCGAGCCGTGAGATGACTGAGCACATACCCTCCGCAAAGAAGGATGATCAGAGGGCAGTACCCATGCTATCCAATTATTTGTTTTGCGCATTGGCGGGAACGACTTGGTATTTTCAGTTTTTTTTCTACACCATGGGCGAAACCCAGATGGGCAAGTACGGTTTCTCCAGTTGGACGCTGCACATGGCCAGCATCATTATCTTCAGTACGCTGTGGGGTCTCGGACTAAAGGAATGGAAAGGGGCAGGAACGGCAGCAATGCGACTACTCGCGGCGGCACTGCTTCTTCTGGTCGGTTCAACTGTGATTGTTGGTTACGGTAACTACCTCGGATTAGCTCGCTAATGTTTTCTCAGGCGGAAAAGCCTGGCAGGTGACTACGTGAGATTCAAGAACTCGGCATACGTTATTTTGATTTGGCTAACTTCGTGCTTGGTCTTTGCTGCAGGTGCAGATCTGCCCCGCTCCATAAAGATGGAGTCCTTCGGCGCCGTAGAAGGAAATTCAGTCGCACTTTACACTCTGACCAATGTTCACGGCTTGGAAGTGCGCGTCACAAATTACGGCTGCATCATTGTGTCCGTGCGCGTGCCCGATAAGCGCGGCCGAATGGATGATGTTGTTCTGGGTTTTGACAACTTCGCACGATACCTCGACAACAAACCGTTCTTTGGCGCCCTTGTTGGTCGTTACGCGAATCGCATCGCCAAGGCACGATTCACACTGGACGGAGTGCAGTATTTTCTGGCCGCCAACAACGGCCCAAATTCCCTGCATGGCGGCAACAAAGGTTTCAACAAGGTCATCTGGAAAGCCGAACCTTTCGAGCATCGAGACGGAGTAGGACTGATCTTCACTTATACCAGCAAGGATGGCGAGGAAGGCTATCCTGGAAATTTGAGCGTGAAAGTAACTTATACACTCACAAATCAGGACGAACTCGTTCTCGAATATGAAGCAACCACCGACAAAGCGACTCCCGTTAACCTCACTCAACACACCTACTTCAATCTGGCGGGAGAGGGTGAGGGCGACATTCTTGCGCACGAACTCATGCTCAACGCCGATCGTTTCACTCCCGTGGATCAGGCTCTCATCCCCACGGGCGAACTTCGCGCGGTAAAGAACACGCCGATGGACTTCACCAGGTCGACAGCGATTGGCGCCCGGATCAACCAGAACGATGAGCAATTGGTGTTAGGCCACGGATACGATTTCAACTTCGTGATCGATCGAACCGGAATCGGCCCTGAGTTGGCGGCGCGAGTCCGTGAGCCGAAAACAGGCCGCGTCATGGAGGTCTACACCACCGAACCTGGAGTGCAGTTTTATACCGGCAACTTCCTGGAAGGATCTGTCATCGGCAAGCAGGGACACGTCTATAAACAATACTTTGGATTCTGCCTGGAGACGCAACACTTTCCCGACTCGCCCAATCATCCTGACTTCCCCACCACGATTCTTAAGCCGGGACAAGTCTACAAATCGCGTACCAGCTACAAGTTCTCGGTGGAAAAGTAAGCCCGCAAGCACACATTACAGGGAAGACATAAGGACAAAGAATGACGCCAATGCTAGCGATCAATGTGCCAACCCGGCTGGTGCTTCTTACGCCGGTCGACATTGTCATCGTGGTTTTTTATTTTGCTCTCGTGCTCTGCATCGGTTGGTACCTGAGAGGCCGGGCGAATACCGCCGAAGACTTTTTTATGGCGGGGCGGGAGATGACGGCATGGGTGGCTGGCCTCAGTTTTCTATCGGCTAATCTGGGCGCGCTCGAATTGATGGGCTGGGCCGGTTCGGCCTACCAATACGGCATTCTGGCAACCCATTGGTATTGGATCGGCGCTATCCCGGCAATGTTGTTCCTGGCGCTGGTCATGATGCCGTTCTATTACATCTCCAAAACCCACTCCGTGCCCGGATATTTGAAGCTGCGTTTCGGCGAGCCCAGCCGAGCCTTGTCCGCGGTTTCATTCGCCTTGATGACGGTGCTCATGAGCGGTGTCAATATGTTCGCCATGGCCAAGGTCATGCAGATCATACTCGGATGGGATATCAACTTCAGCATCTGGGTTTCCTCTCTCACGGTGGCTATTTATGTGTCGCTCGGCGGCCTTCGCTCCGCAATCTTTAATGAAGTGCTGCAGTTCTTCCTCATCTGGGCCGGCGCGCTGCTGATTCCAGTCCTCGGGCTGCACGAAGCTGGCGGCTGGACCAACCTTAAGCTGCAGATTGCACAGAGAACTTCGGCACAGTACATCCATCTCTGGTCTGGGTTGGGCTCCTTCACCGCCAATCCCATGGGTATCCACTGGACCGGCATTGTGTTCGGATTGGCCGCGATTATGTCGATGGGCTACTGGACGACGGACTTTTTAGTCGTGCAGCGGATTCTGGCCGCAAAGGATATTCGCAGCGCGGAGATGGCACCCATCATTGGCGCCGGATTCAAGATGATGGTGCCTTTCATTGTGATCCTGCCCGGGTTGCTGGGCTTGGCCGTGCTGCCGGAGAAACTGGTTCCGGAATCGGTGGCCGCGGTAACCGGGGGACATAGCTACAACGATGTTTTCCCATTGATGCTGGCTCGCTACTGCGGTCCTGGATTACTCGGCCTAGGAGTGACCGCGCTAATTGCCGGCTTCATGTCTGGAATGGCGGGGAATGTGAGCGCGTTCACCACCGTCTGGACATACGACATCTATCGGCCGCTGATCAATAACAAAGGCAGCGACCATCATTACGTTAATGTTGGACGCTGGACGACGGTGATCGGCGTCCTGGTGAGCGTCGGCACCGCGTATCTGGTGATGCAATTCGCCAGCATCATGGACTATGTTCAGGCGTTATTCAGTTTCTTCATCGCGCCTCTGTTCGGTACGGTCGTACTCGGCATGCTCTGGAAGCGCGCGACCGGCGCCGGCGGATTCTGGGGCTTGCTGTGCGGGACGATTTCTTCGATCAGTATGTGGACGTGGGTCAAAGTGGATCCTTCGGCGCTGCGTTATGTGGCGCTTTCGCCGCACGCCAAAGCTCTGGCTCAGGATATGTATCAGGGACTGTGGTCATTTATAGTCTGCGTGGTCGTGACTGTGGCCGTCAGTCTGAAGACCGAGCCCATGCCCGACAGCGAGTTGACCGGTCTGGTATACGGTCTGACGGTAGTTCCCTCCGTCGGGAACGTCGCTTTGTACCGGAAGCCCCTTTTCTGGGCGGCGGTGGTGACGGTCATTTTCTTCGCATTGAATATCATTTTCTGGTAAAGCAATTCTGTGGGCGGAGGCGCGCAACATGATTTCGATCTGGTTTTTCATTGGCATTTCACTGGCGGTAAATGGAGCGCTGATCCTCGCCGCAGGAATTTACCAGTTTGTGTATCCACCAGTGAATCCCGGGGTGGTTCTCTTCAATTTGCACGCCGGAATATGGTGGGGCGCAACCTTACTCGTGATAGGCCTTGTCTATTGTTTCAAATTCTCGCCCGGACGGCGCCATTCTTGACACTGACGCATATCAGCTCGCGCAGAAACGCTAGAGTGTCGACTGTGCCCCACGCCGAGGGAACGCTTGGATCGAAACAGCATCGCAGAGTTGAGATCGCTTCTGATGGGATTACCAGGGCATTCGCGGCCAGTTAACAGAGAGCAACTCGAGTTCCAACTTGGGCTTAATGGGATAGCCTTATGAACATCCGTTCGAAATTCTTCCTGTTTCTTATGGTACTGCCGATTGTACCGGCACATGCTGAGCTTTCCGTAACAGCGGAGCGTGGCGGTCTTCAGGTTCGGACATCAGCGGGCCCCGCGCTGAGCGATATTCGCTTGAATGTGCGATTGCCTGAGCGAACCATTTCAGGTCAGCTAGAGCTCGCGGGTGAACAGCGCGGGCGCGACGCTGCGGGTGAATATGAAATATATCAATATCGAATGGTGACGCATCCCGGCGAGGGCGCCCATGCGATGCTCGAATTTCGCCGATACCTGAGTCCAGAGGTGCTCGTCGCGACACTCGCTTACGATGGTCCTCCGCCCGCGGCGGTAGATGGTGTGGAGCTTGTCATGCAACTTAATGATTTTGCGCGGGGGATGGCACTCCATCGACTTAGTTTGTTTTGGCTGGCTCCGAGCTTTGTTTCTGACCCCCGGCTGCTCTCAGGTGCCAACTTGCTACTCCTTTGGCAGCGAATGCGGGAAGCCAAGTATCGTCTCCTCGTACCTCTGGGCGGCGACGGAATGGTGGGGGACTTACGTGTGTCCGACTACCAGTTCCGTGTTTCGCTCTCCAGCTACGACGCCAACTTCTCACCCCATCGCATCCCGCTCTTCGCCTATGCGTCGGGCGATGATCCGTACCGGCTTGCCCCTGCAGCCTACACGGCGGCCTTCGCGGCCAACCCGTATTATGGGAGGCTCCGCTGGCAGAAGCCTTACCCCGAAGTTTTCCGGACTCTGGGGTGGTGTTCATGGAACACTTATTACGACACAGTGACGGAAGAGAAAGTCTTGAATAGCGTTCGCTCCATGCGCGAGCACAAGATTCCCCTAGGCTTCGTGCTCGTCGACGAAGGCTGGCGCACCGCCAACGGACAAAAATTGGCGGGTTATGACGCTGACTCCAGCAAATTCCCCAACGGGTTGGCGGGTTTGGTCAAAACCCTGCATGAGGTGTACCACGTTCCTCACGTCGGGGTTTGGTATGCCTTCCAAGGTTACTGGCAGGGTGTTGACCCAAATTCGGAGATTGGCCGCAATCACACCTTGTTCGCAGCCAATGACGGGCAGTACCTGCCCGACCCGCGCGCCGGTGCGGGCCGGAGTTTCTATGGGGATTGGTACCAGTTCCTCAAAAGCATCGGCATCGATTTTGTAAAGGTCGACAACCAGGCGAACAATCCAAATTTTACCAACGGTTTGTTGCCGCTTTTTGATTTGGGCGCGGGGGAACAACGTAACCTCCAGGACGCGGCGCTGGAGTCGATGCAATCTAAGTCAGATCAATCGGGAGCCAACCAATGTGTCAGCGTCCTCAATTGCATGGATATGTCGCTCGAGAATGCTTTCAATTGGAGATACTCCAATATCTGTGTTAGTTCATACATCCGTGCCTGAAGTTCATCCGCAAAGCTTGACTGGTGAGCACTGGAGCATCCAGTTCGGTTCCTAATAATGACCAGGTCCCGGAACTCAGGAAAGCCGTTCCATTGCGCGCGGAAATGGCAGCGATCGCGGACCCAGTATCATGCGATGCTGGCGCAATCACCGGAGTGCCGAAAAGTGCGGAACCGCCGGCAATCTCCAGCCGCAGCTTCCCAATCACCGTGCCCGGTTCAACGATCTTCGCCAACAGACGGGTGGGCAGGTTGAGGCGTGTAATCAAGTCGACAGCCCATGACCGGCTGATCGGGCTCACCATTTGGGTTGTGGTCGCGTTAGTAAATTCACACACCGCCACTCCGGTGAGCCAGTAGTGCAGCAGATCCGGGATCGTAAGGAGACTATCGGCCGCGGCCAGTAGTTTCGGTGAGTCGCGCTGCGCTGCGAAAAGCTGATACAGAGTATTGATGGGCATGAATTGGATGCCGGTCGTCGCATAAATTTCTTCTCTAGGGACCTCCCGGAATACTTCGGCCATCACTCCGCTCGTGCGGCCGTCCCGGTAATGATAAGGATTCTGCAGCAACGCCCCTTGTTCCCCAAGCAGGGCATAATCGACCCCCCATGCATCGACACCAATTCCAGCCAATTCCAATTTTTCCACACTGGCGAGAGCCTTGCGCACTTCAAACCACAGGCGGGGTACATCCCAATGAAGAGCACCACCATACTCAACCGGTTCATTCTGGAAGCGATGGATTTCTTCAGTGGTCAGAACTCCACTGTGAAAATGTGCCAGCACGGCGCGTCCACTTTCCGCTCCGAAATCGAAGGCCAAATATGGCTTTTCCGATTCGCTTTTAGGCATAAGAAGAAACGCTCCCCGCATTTCGCTCCGCGCGTTCGTTCGTGATGCGGTTCAAGTAGCCACTTTCGCGGAATGCCATCATCGGGTCTCGAGGATATCCTTTGGAATCGCGCCACTCTTCGATCGCCGGTCTCACATCCGTGGCGAAGGCATCCTGGAACAGCGATTCGGCTCCAACCAGGTCGCACTTATCCCGCGCTTCGGCAAGAGAGGCGTTGTCGACGAGCGCGGCCTTGCAGAAAATCATCTGGGCCATGGTCACGGTCTGAATCATTGCCTCAATTTTTCCTTTCAGGTTATGACTCTGGTCGATCATGAAGGCGATGTCGGCGCGCTGGTCACGTTCCTCTTCGAAATAGAGGATCTCGTGGAAGATACGGAAAACTTGATACGGGTCGATCGATCCCAGGGTTAGATCATCGTCGGCATAGCGGCGATCGTTGAAGTGGAATCCGCCCAGCATTTCCTCTGACAAGAGCCAGGCCACAATCTGCTCGATGTTCTGTGCCAGATAGTGATGCCCAGTATCGACGAGCACCTTCGCCTGCGGTCCGGCGGAACGCGCCAACAACAAAGCCATACCCCAGTCGGCAATATCCGTGTGATAGAACGCAGGCTCAAACGGCTTGTATTCGATGAACAAACGCTGGCCGGCAGACAACTCGGCATGGCAAGCCCTCAGGTTGTGCTCGAACCAGCGTTTGCGCTGCCTGATGTTGGCTGTTCCCGGATAATTGGACCCGTCGGCGAACCACATGGAGATGTCTCGACTGTGGAGTCCGCGAGCGATTTCGATACTGTCCTTGGTGTGTCGAAGTGCCATATCCCGAATCGATTTGTCCGCGTTGCCGAAGGAACCGTATTTATAGCGCTGATCCTGAAAAAGGTTCGGATTGATGGACCCGGGTTGCATGCCATAGACGCGCGCCAGTCGCTGGATCTCTCCAACGCTCTGAAGGCCCGCAGGGAGATCCCATTGCACATGCAACGCAATGCTCGGACATATCCCCGTCAATCGATGTACCTGGCTCGCGTCGCTAAACTTCTCCTCGATCGTGGCCGCGGCGGCAGGCTGAGAAAATTTTCCGAACCGAGTCCCGGTATTCGCGAAGCCCCACGAAGGGATTTCGATGGCAAAGCGTTCCAGCGCACCGTAGACTCTTTCAGCCTTTCTTGAATCCATGACCAGCCACTTTCGGAGTAAGGTTACGCCACGTGGGCCCGCATTCGACCCTATTCATCTGTGACGCAGCCGAAGCTTGCGTTCTTCACAAGCCTAATATACTTCGCCAGAGTACCACGCTTTGCCTTGTAGGGAGGCATGTGCCACCGCTCTCGGCGCACCGTGAATTTCTCATCTGTCAAATCTACATTTAGCGAATGGTTCTCTACATCGATGGTGATTATGTCGCCGTCTTGAACAATAGCAATGGGGCCGCCCTCCTGCGCTTCGGGAGTAATATGACCGACGAGGAAGCCATGGGAGCCCCCCGAAAAGCGCCCGTCCGTGATTAGGGCGACGTCCTTGCCCAAACCGGCACCAACGATCGCCGAAGTTGGTGTGAGCATTTCCGGCATACCCGGACCACCCTTTGGTCCTTCGTAGCGGATGACAATAACATCCCCTTTTTCAAGTAATTTTTTCTCGAGCGCATGCAGCATCTCTTCTTCGGAGTCAAATACCCTTGCCGGCCCCGAAAAACGCAGGCCTTCCTTCCCCGTAATCTTTGCGACTGCTCCATCGGGAGCAAGATTGCCTCTGAGAATTTGGATGTGCCCGCTTGTCTTGAGTGGGTTGTCGACTGGACGCACAATCTGCTGCCCGGGTGTCAATCCCGGCAGATCTTTAACGTTCTCACGAACCGTCTTGCCGGTAACGGTTACGCAATCGCCGTTCACCAATCCAGCTTCGAGCAACATCTTAATGACGGCAGGAATACCACCTACTTTGTGCAGGTCTTCCATGACGTAGGGTCCGCTGGGCCTGAAGTCCGCCAACAGTGGCGTGCGGTCGCTGACGGCCTGGAGGTCATCGATTGTCAACGTCACATCCGCAGAGCGTGCGATTGCGATCAAATGAAGCACTGCATTGGTCGAGCCCCCCAATGCGCAAACGATTGCCATGGCATTCTCGAAAGCCTCGCGCGTCATGATCGAGCGAGGTTTGAGATCGCGTTCGAGAAGGTTCTTTATAGCGGCGCCGGCACGAAAACATTCGTCCAGTTTCAACGGATCTTCAGCGGGCAGGGAGGAACTATAAGCAAGCGTCATTCCAAGTGCCTCAATTGCAGAAGCCATTGTGTTGGCGGTGTACATCCCTCCACAAGCGCCCGCGCCTGGACAGGAATGGCGAACGATTGTTAGTCTCTCTTCTTCGTTGATGCGCCCCGATAGATACTCTCCGTAGCTTTGGAATGCCGAAACGACGTCAAGCTTCTGGCCGTCTGCGTAGCCTGGACGTATCGTGCCGCCGTAAATCATGAGCGATGGACGGTTGAGCCTTCCCATCGCCATGACACAGCCGGGCATATTCTTGTCACATCCAGGGATGGCGATGTTGGCGTCGTACCACTGGGCTGACATTACAGTCTCGATCGAGTCAGCAATGAGATCGCGCGACTGTAACGAAAAGCTCATGCCTTCCGTGCCCATCGAAATACTGTCACTGACGCCGATCGTATTAAAACGCATTCCGACAAGACCCGCTGCCACCACGCCTTCTCTGGCCTTTTCAGCGAGACTCAGAAGATGCATATTGCAGGGATTTCCCTCAAGCCATACGCTCGCGATCCCGATCTGTGGCTTGTTCATGTCTTGATCGGAAAGACCCGTCGCGTACAACATCGCTTGAGA